>ENA-OQVM01000175-OQVM01000175.1-marine-metagenome-genome-assembly--contig:-NODE-175-length-102805-cov-15.618965_pt1 | contig 102805 bp, 86 predicted proteins | sample MGYA00237776_ERZ505498 | MGnify/ENA primary metagenome ERZ505498 (study PRJEB26159, sample SAMN06265151) | marine metagenome | isolation source: Helgoland LTER site | place: Germany:Helgoland, sampling... | reverse complement strand
GTTACAACATCATCCACTTTTGCAAGCGTTGTCGTTGTATTATCAGATGCAATAGCAACACTACTTAAGGTTGGTACTGTTGTGTCAATGACTAATGCTTTAGAATCTGCTAAAGAATTGGTAGCTCCTGGTGTTGGTAAAGCAAGAGTTGCATCATTCCCGTTAACATCTTTAATCGTTGCTGATCCTACCAATGCTAATGCACTAGTTGAAGTATAATCTAAATCAGCACTTGTATCCCCTGATCCAACAGTATAAACAAAATCTAAATATTGTGAAGCTGACCCTGATGAATAACTTACAACGTCACCACTACCTCCTGTATCAAGTGTAATTGTTGGTGTTCCTGTAACATTAACTGTTTGGCTAAATACTATCTGTACTGTGATTTGATCACCTGATTTGTAAGTACCATTAGTGGTCGTAGATGTTACAGAATTTACTGTTGGAACTAACGTATCCACAGTAAAGCTTGATGACGTGACTTGTGATGCAGCATTGCCTGCGGCATCACTAACATCTGCTGTTAATGTATAAGCGGAACCATGTGTTAAATTCTGTAATCCAGAAGCAGTAATTGATACTGCTGCACTGTTACTAGAAACTGCCGCTGTGTAAGCAGCTGAATTTAAGGTAATTGTTACTAGTTGTCCGTCTTCTGCTCCTGATGTTGTTACTGTAACTGTTCCTATTGAGTTGTCTTCAGTAGCATTTAATACTGCACCCCATGACAAGGCACTTGTTGCTATTGCACTGATTGATGGTACGGTCTTATCGAATGTTACACTTCCTGATCCGCTTGTTACTGCTGTTCCGGCGTTTCCTACACTATCACTAAAAGCAATACTGTAAGCAACAGTTCCTGCTGTATCTGAAGTATTAGCTGTATACTTTGCAGTCCATGTGTTACCACTTGAAGCGTAAGTAATTGATGTATCTGTAATAGCTGCACTTCCTGAAGTGAAAGTAACAACTGGTGTTCCAATCGTCTCACTTGCTGTGAACGTAAGTGTTACAACATCATCCACTTTTGCAAGTGTTGTTGTTGTATTATCAGATGCAATAGCAACACTACTTAAGGTTGGTACGGTCTTATCGAACGTTACACTTCCTGATCCGCTTGTTACTGCTGTTCCGGCGTTTCCTACACTATCACTAAAAGCAATACTGTAAGCAACAGTTCCTGCTGTATCTGAAGTATTAGCTGTATACTTTGCAGTCCATGTGTTACCACTTGAAGCGTAAGTAATTGATGTATCTGTAATAGCTGCACTTCCTGAAGTGAAAGTAACAACTGGTGTTCCAATCGTCTCACTTGCTGTGAACGTAAGTGTTACAACATCATCCACTTTTGCAAGCGTTGTCGTTGTATTATCAGATGCAATAGCAACACTACTTAAGGTTGGTACTGTTGTGTCAATGACTAATGCTTTAGAATCTGCTAAAGAATTGGTAGCTCCTGGTGTTGGTAAAGCAAGAGTTGCATCATTCCCGTTAACATCTTTAATCGTTGCTGATCCTACCAATGCTAATGCACTAGTTGAAGTATAATCTAAATCAGCACTTGTATCCCCTGATCCAACAGTATAAACAAAATCTAAATATTGTGAAGCTGACCCTGATGAATAACTTACAACGTCACCACTACCTCCTGTATCAAGTGTAATTGTTGGTGTTCCTGTAACATTAACTGTTTGGCTAAATACTATCTGTACTGTGATTTGATCACCTGATTTGTAAGTACCATTAGTGGTCGTAGATGTTACAGAATTTACTGTTGGAACTAACGTATCCACAGTAAAGCTTGATGACGTGACTTGTGATGCAGCATTGCCTGCGGCATCACTAACATCTGCTGTTAATGTATAAGCGGAACCATGTGTTAAATTCTGTAATCCAGAAGCAGTAATTGATACTGCTGCACTGTTACTAGAAACTGCCGCTGTGTAAGCAGCTGAATTTAAGGTAATTGTTACTAGTTGTCCGTCTTCTGCTCCTGATGTTGTTACTGTAACTGTTCCTATTGAGTTGTCTTCAGTAGCATTTAATACTGCACCCCATGACAAGGCACTTGTTGCTATTGCACTGATTGATGGTACGGTCTTATCGAATGTTACACTTCCTGATCCGCTTGTTACTGCTGTTCCGGCGTTTCCTACACTATCACTAAAAGCAATACTGTAAGCAACAGTTCCTGCTGTATCTGAAGTATTAGCTGTATACTTTGCAGTCCATGTGTTACCACTTGAAGCGTAAGTAATTGATGTATCTGTAATAGCTGCACTTCCTGAAGTGAAAGTAACAACTGGTGTTCCAATCGTCTCACTTGCTGTGAACGTAAGTGTTACAACATCATCCACTTTTGCAAGTGTTGTTGTTGTATTATCAGATGCAATAGCAACACTACTTAAGGTTGGTACGGTCTTATCGAACGTTACACTTCCTGATCCGCTTGTTACTGCTGTTCCGGCGTTTCCTACACTATCACTAAAAGCAATACTGTAAGCAACAGTTCCTGCTGTATCTGAAGTATTAGCTGTATACTTTGCAGTCCATGTGTTACCACTTGAAGCGTAAGTAATTGATGTATCTGTAATAGCTGCACTTCCTGAAGTGAAAGTAACAACTGGTGTTCCAATCGTCTCACTTGCTGTGAACGTAAGTGTTACAACATCATCCACTTTTGCAAGCGTTGTCGTTGTATTATCAGATGCAATAGCAACACTACTTAAGGTTGGTACGGTATCATCAAAGGTTACTCCACCTCCTGTAACTGCTGTTCCTGCATTTGTTCCATCTGTGAATGCAATGCTATATGTTACAGCTCCGTCCGTATCTGAAGCATCTGCTGTATAAGCTGCGGTCCATGTGTTACCACTTGTGTTAACATATGTAATTGATGTATCTGTAACAGCTGCACTTCCTGATTCAAAAGTAACTACTGGTGTACTAATTGTCTCACTTGCTGTAAAAGTAAGTGTTACTACATCTGCCACTTTTGCAAGCGTTGTCGTTGTGTTATTTGATACCATTGCAACACCACTTAAGGTTGGTGCTGTATTATCATACTCCCAAGAAAAATTAGAAGCAGCTGTGTTGTTATTCCCAACAGCATCTGTAAAAACACCTCCCGCCATAGCAAAAGTAAACGTGTCATTTGATCCTGGTGTAAATACAATGGTATATTCTGGAGAACTTCCAGTGGCTGTTAAAGAACCAAATGAACCGGTTCCTGAACCAGCACTAGTATATGTTAAATCTGCTGCAGTAAGACCTGTTGGAGTTTCACTAACATCTATACTTAATGTGATTGATGAAGCTGCGGTTGTTGATCCTGAAGCTCCTTGATTACCCGTAATAGCAACTGTTGGAGCTGTATCGTCTTGAGTCCAGTTGAACTGCGTTGCGGCAATACTGGTATTACCAGCTGCATCTGTAAACTTATCAGCTGCAACATCAATGGTTGTGGCTCCATCAGCAGATGGTGTAAACGTAGCGGTATAGTCTGTTCCACTTCCTGCGAATGAACTCAACGTACCATTAGATACATTAATATCATTTGCAACAAAGTCTGTAGTCACTTCGCTTGAAGTAAAAGTCAATGCAATTGAAGAATCGTTTGTTGTGCTACCATCAGTAACTCCGCTTGTTGTGCTAGCAATAGTCATTGTTGGACTAATTCCATCAATAACAAAACTATTATTATCACTAAGGGAATTCGAAGTACCTGGTGATGCTAAAGTGAGGGTTGCATTTTCAGAGGGAGCCTCAGTGGCTTTAATTGTTGCTGACCCTGGTAACGCTAGTGCATTTATAGAAACATAGTCCAAATTTGCCCCGGCAGTAGTATTGCCCTCTTCAACAGTATATGTGAAGTTTAATTGAGTCCCTGGTGAGCCATCTGTGTAGCTAACAGTTGTATCACTTAAACCAGTTTCCAATGTTAATGTTGGAATACCGGATACAGTAACTGACTCGGAAAAAACCACAGTTACGACAACTGATTCACCAACTATTTTAGTGCCATCTGTTGTATAACTTTCGACTACAGAAACCGTGGGTGCCTGAGCAAATAGAGAATTAAATGATAGTAAAAAAACGAAGGTAAAAACGGAAAGTAATGAGTAAAGATTTTTCATATGTAATGGTTATTAGCAATTTAAATTATAATACAAATCGATCACATTTTCTATTTTTTTGTAAAAAACAGAAAATGTGGTAACGAATTACTTTATTTAGAGGGAGGTTCAAAAAAAATTCACAACAACTTTAAAAAGCTGGTGCGTAAATATCTTATCAAAAATAAGTAATAAATATCCAATTCTCAAAATAAAAATGAATATAATTCGTTTATTATGTTATTATTTACGTGTCTATACATGCCTTAAACTCAAATAATAATAAAATAAGCACGATTTAATAAAATTACCCCAAATAAAGCTTTTTAACGGTCTAAGTTTTTAAAAACAACCCTTTGTATTAAAAAAATCCAAACCCTTATTAAAACAGTCTTGGTGAGGTTTTTTTTAGATTTATTAAAAAATTATGTGTTTTATTTACACTGTTAAATTCTAATGGTTGATAATTGTTAAAACAAAAATTATTAATTTTTTTTAGAAAACCCTTTCAAACATAGAAACCTTAAAAAAAGTTTATTAAACTTTTTACATTTGATACGTTACCTTTGTGTGCCAAAACCGACAAAATGTTTCCAATAAAAAAAATTCGTACAGATTTTCCAATTTTGCAAAGAAGTGTAAATGGAAAGCCTTTAGTGTATTTTGATAACGCCGCAACTTCGCAAACTCCGAAAGTTGTGATTGATGCTATTGTTACCTATTACACAAAACACAATGCAAACATTCATAGAGGTGTTCATACTCTTAGTCAGGAAGCAACAGATCTATATGAAGAAGCAAGAATAAAACTTCAAACACATTTTAATGCAAGACATTCTTACGAGATAATTTTTACTTCTGGCACAACGCACAGTATTAATGTAGTCGCTTCAGGCTTCTCTTCTATGCTTAAAAAGGGTGACGAAATTATTGTTTCCGCTTTAGAACATCACTCAAACATTGTTCCTTGGCAAATGTTATGTGAAAAAACAGGAGCACTATTAAAAGTAATTCCAATGAATGATGACGGTTCGTTAATAATGAGTGTTTATGACGAATTACTTTCTGAGAAGACAAAGTTGGTTTTTTGTAATCATATTTCAAATGCACTAGGAACCATAAACCCTGTTGAAGAAATTATTGAAAAAGCTCATAAAGTAGGTGCTGCCGTTTTAATTGACGGTGCTCAATCTACGCCTCATATGAAAATTGATTTTCAAAAATTGGATGTAGATTTCTATGTAACATCTGCGCATAAGATATGTGGTCCAACTGGTGTTGGTTTGTTATATGGCAAAAAAGAATGGCTAGAAAAACTTCCTCCTTACCATGGTGGTGGTGAAATGATTGAGACAGTAACCTTCAAGAAAACCACGTATGCGGGCTTGCCTCATAAATTTGAAGCAGGAACACCAAACATTTGTGGAGGAATTGCTTTTGGTGTTGCGATAGATTACATGAACGCTATTGGATTTGATGCCATTGGTGCTTATGAGCAAGAGTTATTAGAATACGGAACAGAAGAATTATTAAAAATTGATGGAGTACGTATTTACGGGACCTCTAACAAAACCTCTGTTATTTCATTTAATGTAGCTGGAATTCACCCTTATGATATTGGCTCTATTCTAGATAAACTAGGAATTGCTGTAAGAACAGGGCATCACTGTGCTCAGCCTATCATGGAGTTTTATAAAATACCTGGAACAGTTAGAGCTTCTTTTGCTTTTTACAATACCAAAGAAGAAATTGATGTTTTTATTAAAGGCTTACAAAAAGCAATTGTGATGTTGGGTTAATAGATAGGGTAAACACTTTTAAAATTAGAATTATTGCTTTCATTATCTTTACTAAAACAATCATATGAAAAAAATAATTTTCCTTGTCTGTTCTTGCTCTTTATTTTTTTTTAGCTGCTCTTCTGCAAAAGAAGATGCTTCTTTTCAAAAAATAGAATACAACGCAATTACTCGTGGATATTCATCACAAATTCTTTTACAAGAACACACCCTTCAATATTTTAAAAATAATAAAGAAATCAATTCTTTGATTTTAACAAAGAAAATCAAGAACACTTTAAACAGTTTCCTTGAAAAACTTGATGTTACAATTCTTGATCAACTAAAAGCTCCTTCTGAGAAGCACCAATATGATGGCGCAATGTACACAACGTTAGAAATTGTTTGGAATGGGAAAACATACAAGACCGTTGGATTTGATGATGATAATCCACCAAAAAAACTAAACTCATTATTAAATTATTTACATGATCTTATTAAATAAAAAAAGCGACCAAAAGGTCGCTTTTTTTATTATAATTATCTGTATTATTAATAATCAAAAGTTAATTTTAAAACCGTTCTACGACCTATTACTGGCATGTTTGGAAAAGCTCTATATTTCTGATCTAATACATTGGTTGCGGATAAATCTAATTTAAGATTCTCTGAAACACTGTATCCAACATTAACGTCAAATAAATTCTTCTCCTGTACATCTCCTGAGAACAATCCTTGGTTTGCATAAAAAGCATCATCATGTTGATAAGCGATTGCTCCTCTTACTTTATCTTTTGAATATTGAAGTCCTGCTCTATATTTCATCTTAGGAGAGTTTAAATACGACGAGAATGGTAATCCATCATCATTCGATTCTCCAGGAATCCATTCGTTCTGACTTACCCAAGATGTGTTTAACCATAGCGTTACGTCATCATTTAAAAAGTATTCCATTGCCAAATCTGCACCTACATGACTTCTGGTAGCATCATCGAAACGACGGTATCCTGCAGGAATATGCATTAAACCATCTCCCTGTGGTACACTCGTTGTTTCTACAGTACCTATTATTGGATATAATCCCGATACCTGTGCATCAAAACCTGCTCCTCCTTGAGCGAAAGCTCCTCCTGAAGCTGCTGCTAAACCAGCTATCGTTGCTGCTGATGAAGGAATACCAAAAGCAGGAATACCACTTAATGGCCATCCTTGTGCAGCATATATTGCTTCAACATCTGCTGTTACTCCCGGACTTGATGCAAAATCTGCTCCTACTTGAGCGCCTAAATCATTTGCAAAATCTGCTCCTACTAAATTAAATGTTGGCCCTATAGCTGTAAACTGAGTAAACCCTTTTCTCTCATAAGTATACACATCTAATGCTATAGATAATTTGTTTGCTATTAAGCCTTTATATCCTAGTTCAAAAGAATTTAACGTTTCTATTTGGGAACGTCCTGTACCTACTAAATCGTTCATCGGCTCTCCATTGAATAGGTTATATCCTACTAGTTGTCCTGTTCCTCCCGTTCCTCCAGCATATGTGCTGAAAAAGTTTTGTACCACTCCTAAAAAAGGATTAGTTGCCAAGCCTCCATATAGTGCTCCTAATGTAGGCGCTGCAACTGCTCCATAAGCATATGCTAAGGGAAATTGTTGAGTTCCGTAAGGAAGGTCTGGTAATCCAGGAATTGATAAGTCAATTGTTGGGTTGCTTGAAAAAGTTTGTGGTGCATATTGACCCGATAACCAAACATCTGCAATTCCAGGTGCTAAAACAGACACAGGGAAATCTATATTTTGCTGTAAAGCACTTGGCCCTGTATTTGCCTTGTTAAACGATGCTCTAAAGGTATGATTTTCATTTGCTTTGAAGACGATTGCAACTCTTGGTGCAAAGGCTCCTTCATCTATAAAGTTAAACTTGTCATATCTTCCAGCATAGGTTAGATCTATTTTATCACTAATTTTAGAAGTTCCTTGAAGGTAAGCCCCTGTAATAATATAATCATCTCTGTCTTCATTGATACCATACAATGTGTTTTCTGTCATAGATTGTGAGTTTCTATAATCAGACCCTATTGTAAAGTTTGTATTTAAAAACTTAGGAACATCAAAGTTATACTGTAGTTGAGCCTCTAAAGAATTTCTTTCTGCTACTTGTCTTAAACCTGATGCATATAAAAAGGTTGGATTTTCTCTATCACCACCATCATTATAGTTATAGTATACTTGTGCAAATAATCCTCCAGATTGAACTCTACCTTGAACCCAGTAATCATTTCCTTGTGAATACCCTGCTCCTTGAGAATTGAAAAACAAGCCTCCTCCGTTTGCAAATCCTGCAGATAGAAACGCAGTAGTCTGGTCTGTTGGTCTGAACTCTAAATGTACATTTGCTGAATAGTTTTTGTACTCAGTCGCTAAAGGGTTCCCATCTCCATTATCATCTAAATCTGCAAGAGTCAATAAAGTCTCTCCTGGTTGTGTTGGATCTACTCGACCATTTACAATCGCTGGTTGAGAAATAGTGGTTCTTTGAGATGCAATAAAATCTGCATCTTCCACAGGGTCTAATTCAAAATCACTCCCTTTCATATAACGTACGTTAATTTTAAAACCAAATTTATCGTTATCGTTTTTAAAAGCGTGACGTACTGTCATTCCTGTTGTACTTAACGAACCTCCTAGCATTTCTACTGTAGTTCCTGGATAGTCAATAGGACTTTTAGACATAAAGTGTACTACCCCAGAGGTAACCCCAGGACCATATAAAGCAGATGCTGCTCCTCTAACTACCTCAACTCTCTGAATATCAATATTAGACATTCCTGTTTGAAAACTTTGAAAAAGCCCCGCAGAAGGAGTTACTAAATAACGATAATCTAAAATTGGAAATGTAGAGGTTCCAAATACACCAGAACCTGCACGCATTTCAATATTGATAGTATTTGCAGATTGTTGTTGCATCTGAACTCCAACAATGTTTGCTAAATTCATAACAGGGTCTACCGCTGCGGCAGAATTGAGTATGTCTTTAGAGGTTATAATACTTACAGAAGCAGGCGCTTCTTGTACTTTTTGTCTTCTTCTTGAAGCAGAAAACACAATTTCTTCCAGTGAAGTAGCGTCTTCTTCTAGACTAACCATCACTTCTTGATTGTTTTTTGTTATTTCTACACTTACAGCCACAAAGCCAAGCATAGAAATTTCTATGGTAAAAGGTGGTGAATCTGCCAATTTAAGAGAAAATTTACCATCAAGACCTGTTGTTGTTCCTAATGCTTTTCCGGAGACCTTAACGTTGGCTCCTAAAAGTGTTTCTCCTGTTTTTGCGTCTTTGACCACACCAGTTATAGTGGTTTGAGCGAGCATTGTAAAGCTGGTAAGCAATACAAATGCAAAGAAAATTGTCTTTTTTATCATAATAGTATGTTATTGGTTAACAAACCCTAAAGTACGCTTTTTTTTTACTTTTGTAATAAAATTAAATAATTATTACATTATTATAAGTTTTTTATGAAAATGTTTAATAAAATCTTATTTTTATATAGAACATAATTAATCGACTAATGAATTGTAACTTTGCTTTTTAATTCTTCTCCTTTTGAAAATTATTCGATCTATTGCCGCCTTTAATTCTTCGGAAAAAACCATTGTCACCATTGGAACATTTGATGGTATTCATATCGGCCATCAAAAAATATTAAAAGACCTTATTAGAACTGCTAAAAAAGAAAATAAGAAATCTGTTTTATTAACTTTTTTTCCTCACCCTAGAATGGTTTTACAAAAAGACGTTTCTATTAGATTGATAAATACAATAGAAGAAAAATCATCTTTATTAGAAAAAATGGGCTTAGATTATTTAATTATACATCCATTTAGCCAAGAATTTTCTAGGCTCTCTGCACTTGATTTTGTTAGGAATATACTAGCAAACCAACTAAATACTTCTAGATTGATAATTGGTTATGATCATCATTTTGGGAAAAACAGAGAGGGAAATATACATCAATTAAGAGAATATAGTTTGTTGTATGATTTTGAAGTTGAGGAAATCCCTGCTCAAGATATTGATAATGTTTCGGTAAGCTCAACTAAAATAAGAACAGCGCTAAAAGAAGGTCGCTTAAAAACAGCTAATAATTACCTCGGCTATAATTATATGCTAAACGGAACTATTGTTAATGGTAAAAAACTTGGTGGTAAAATTGGTTTTCCTACTGCTAATCTAGACATTAAAGAGCCCTATAAGCTAATCCCAAAAACAGGTGTATATGTTATAAAGACAATTATTAATGCTGTTTTGTATACTGGAATGATGAATATTGGTTTTAATCCTACAGTTAAAGGTAAGTACCAAACTATTGAGGCGCATTTATTTGATTTTAATAAAGATCTTTATGGTAAAAAAGTAACTATTGAACTACTTTTTTTTCTTCGTGAGGAACAAAAATTTAATTCTATTGAAGATTTAATTATTCAACTAAAGTTAGATAAAGTTAATGCTCTTTTTTACCTCACAAACAATCCTGCATAACTCATTGTAATATTGATTCACTTACTTTATCTTTGAATTCTTATAATTAAAACATACTATGTTACAGGTTCAGTTTATTAAAGACAATCAAGAATTCGTTTTAGAGGGGTTGGCAAAAAGAAATTTTGCAAATGCTAAAGAAATCATAGAAAGTGTTTTAAAAGCAGATGAAACTAGAAGAAAAATTCAAGTTTTATTAGACAACACTTTGGCGGAGTCTAATGCTCTTTCTAAGGATATTGGAATCTTATTCAAAACAGGACAAGTACAAAAAGCAACGCTTGTAAAAGAAAAAACAGGAAAACTTAAAGAGCAATCTAAAGATTTAACCGATCAATTAAATGCTACTTCAAAAGACCTTCAAGAATTATTATATCAAATTCCTAACATCCCACATGCTTCAGTTCCTTCAGGACAATCTGAAGAAGACAATGAAGAAATTTTTAGAGAAGGAGCAATTCCTAAGCTTCACAATGGAGCGCTTCCACATTGGGAATTAGTGAAAAAATACGATATTATAGATTTTGAATTAGGAACAAAAATTACAGGTGCTGGCTTTCCTGTCTACAAAGGAAAAGGAGCTAGACTTCAAAGAGCTTTAATTAGTTATTTTTTAGATAAAAATACCGCTGCTGGTTATACAGAATATCAAGTGCCCCATTTAATAAATGAAGCTTCAGGAATAGGAACTGGCCAGTTGCCAGATAAGGAAGGGCAAATGTACTATGTAGGAATAGATGAATTGTATTTAATTCCAACAGGTGAGGTTCCCATCACAAATATGTATCGTGGAAATTTAGTAAATGAGAGTGATTTACCAATTATGGCTACTGGACATACACCTTGTTTTCGTCGTGAAGCAGGAAGCTATGGATCACATGTAAGAGGCTTAAATAGGCTTCATCAATTTGATAAGGTAGAGATTGTTCGTGTAGAACACCCAGATAATTCTTACAAAGCTTTAGATGGAATGGTAGTGCATATAAAAGGAATTTTAAAAGAGCTGAAGTTACCCTATCGAATTTTACGTTTGTGTGGTGGAGATACTGGTTTTACAGCTGCATTAACTTTTGATTTTGAAGTATTCTCGACAGCTCAAAACAGATGGTTAGAGGTCAGTTCTGCATCTAATTTTGAAACATTTCAAGCAAATCGATTAAAGCTTAGGTTTAAAAGTAAAGATGGTAAAAATCAATTAGCACATACATTAAACGGAAGTTCTCTGGCTTTGCCTAGAGTTTTGGCTGGGATTTTAGAGAATTATCAAACAGAAGAAGGTATTCAGATTCCAGAAGTTTTAATTCCTTATACTGGTTTCTCTATTATTAATTAGCAATAATAGCTGTTATCAATCTCTTGTATTTGTTCATTTCTAAGAGTGCCTTAAAATAATCACTTATTTGTCCTGTTCTCATAGACTCAATAGAGTTTTGCTTTGCGATTTCGTATTGTTTAGCTAGATCTTTCATGTTTTTTGTTTTATTAATTACTCAACATAAACCAACTATTGTGCCAAAGCATTAAAAAACACTTTTCTAAAAAAATTAATTTAATAAAAAAGTAACCTTCTAGTTGATTATCTTTGGTTTTAATGAAGAAAATTTTACTCATAACAGCCTTACTTTCTGTAAGTTTTGCTTTTTGTCAAAACGATTCCTCCTTGGCTGAAAGTTATTTCCGCCAGGGCGAATACAAAAAAGCTTCTCTGCTATTTGAATCTCTTCAAAAAAATAATCCTTTTAACACGCGGTATCTAAAAAGATTAATTACTTGTTATCAAGAGGCTGATAATTTTGATAAAGCAGAAGGAATTCTTAGAAAAGTGTTGCTTAAAGATTCAATACAAAAATACTTACACATAGAGATTGGTTATAACTTTGATCGTCAACAAAAACCTGAATTGGCAAAAAGAGAGTATGCTATTGCGATTAAATCTATTGATTCTAACCCTAATTTGGGTGGTGTTATGGGTAGAATGTTTCAAGAAAATAATTTATTAGACTATGCTATTGAATCGTATTATAAGTCAATGAAGTTTAATAAAAATGCTAGTTATGAATTTCAGATAGCTCAGATTTATGGAGAAAAAGGGGCGTTTGAGAAAATGTTTGATTCCTATTTACAACTCATAGATAAAAATGAAGACTATCTTGTAAGGGTCCAACAGTATACAAGCAAGTATATAAACGACAATGCTACTAGTAAAAACAATATTGCTTTTAAAAAGGCTTTACTTAGAAGATCTGTCAGTAATCCAAAAAAAGTTTGGAACGAATTGTTAAGCTGGTTATTCATAAAACAAAAAGAATACAGCAAAGCTTTTATTCAAGAAAAAGCACTATTTAACAGAGATCCAGCATATATTAACTCTTTTTTTCAATTAGCAAAAATAGCTTTTAACGGTAATGATAATTCAACTGCAAAAAAGTGTTTTGCCTTTTTATTAGACAATACTAGCTTTATTGAAGAAAAATTAACTGCTGAGTTATATCTTTTAAAAATAGCGGTGAAAACTGCGAATGAAAACTGCAATTCATTATTTGAAAATGCGTTAATAAAGTATGGCGTTAATAAAAACACGCTTGAAATTCAACTTGATTTTGCAGACTACTTAACATTCCAAAAGAGGAATCCTGAAAAAGCAATTGAAGTTTTAAAAAATGCTTTATTATTTTCTAAATCTAAGTTTAAAAATGCGAAAGTAAAATTAAAACTAGGTGAAGTTTTAGTTTTTACCGGAAAATTTAACAAAGCGCTACTATATTTTTCTCAAGTACAAACTCAGTTAAAAAATCATCCATTATCGCAAGAGGCACGATTTAAGGTTGCACAAACCTCTTATTTTAAAGGCGATTTTAAGTGGGCAAAAACTCAGTTAAAAGTTTTAAAAGGATCAACAACTCAACTTTTTGCTAATGATGCTGTTGATTTATTTTTGGTTATTTCAGACAATGAGCCCAAAGATTCTATCCCTTCTGGATTGGCAGATTTTGCAAAAGCAGATCTTTTAGCTTATCAAGCTAAAAATAAAGAAGCTATTTTTGTATATAATTCTCTACTAAAAAAGTATCAGGGTCAAAGTATTGAAGACGAAGCGCTATTTAAGCAAGCATCTCTTTATATTAAAGAAATCCAATATGAAAAAGCAATCTCAAATCTTTTAAAAATTATTTCTATTGATCCTGAAGGGATTTTAGTGGACGATTCTTATTATTTATTGGCAGAGATTTATGAAAATAATATAAAAGACATTAAAAAAGCATCAGAATACTATCAAAAAATTATCTTTGAAAAAGCATCAAGTATTTATTTAGTTGAAGCACGAAAAAAATACAGAAAATTAAGAGGGGATAGTATCAATTAGAATACCTCCTTAAATCTTTTTTTTATCACTTTACCAACCTATGTATATATACAACGTCACAATTAATATAGACGGAAGCGTTCATGAAGAGTGGCTTTCTTGGATTCAAAGTCACATACAAGATGTATTGGCTACCGGAAGTTTTATTGCTGCAAAATTAACTCAGGTTTTAGTGGAAGAAGAAATGGGCGGAGTTACTTATTCTGTTCAATACACTGCTAACAGTAAAGATGATTTAGATGAGTATTATACGATTTATGCTCCTAAACTGAGAAATGAAAGCATGCAGAAATTTGCTGATAAAATGATTTCGTTTAGAACAGAATTAAAAGTGATCAAAGAGTTTTATCCACCTAGTACAGAGAATTAAAATGACAGTTAGAGCTAAAAAACATTTAGGTCAACACTTTCTTAAAGATGAAGATATTGCTAAAAAAATTGCAAATTCTTTAACAGAAATTGGATATAATACCATCTTAGAAATTGGTCCCGGTATGGGAATGCTAACGAAGTACCTGCTAGAAAAGAAAGCAAAAATAACTGTGATGGAAATAGATAGAGATTCTGTTGCCTACCTTAAAGACGATTTTAAGAACGAACATCTCAATTTAGACACCTCTTCATCTAATTTTGAAATTATTGAAGGTGATTTCCTTAAACAGGATTTAACTACTTTTTTTAACAAGCAACAAATTGCTATTATTGGTAATTACCCTTATAATATTTCTTCTCAAATTATCTTTAAAGCAATAGAGTTTCGGGAATATGTGCCTGAGTTATCTGGGATGTTTCAAAAAGAAGTTGCTAAAAGAATTGCAGAAAAAGAAGGAAGCAAGGTCTACGGTATTATATCTGTATTAACGCAAGCTTTCTTTGATGTAGAGTATTTATTTACTGTTCCACCAACTGTTTTTAACCCTCCTCCAAAAGTAGATTCTGGAGTGATTAGACTCGTTAGAAAGAAAGACTTTTCTCTTTCCGTAGATGAAAAATTATTTTTTAGAGTCGTAAAAACAGCTTTTAATCAACGGAGGAAAATGTTGAGAAGTAGTTTAAAGTCTTTCAATCTTTCGGATACCTTAAAAGAAGATACTATATTTGCGATGCGTCCTGAACAATTATCTGTAGATGAGTTTATTAAACTCACGCATAAAATAGCAACTGATGTCGTTTGAAATTACTAATGACCTTTTAGAAAACGTAACTTTATTTGTAGAGTCAACTAATGATAACGCAATAATTGCCTTATTTGAAGAGATGCATTACGCAGATATTGCTGAAATTCTTGACGACCTTTCTTTTGAAGATGCTGTTTACATTATAAAACTTCTCGATAGCGAAAAAACCTCTGCTGTATTAATGGAGCTGGATGAGGATATTCGTGAAAAAATACTTCAAACCCTCTCTGCAAAAGAAATTGCTGAAGAAGTTGAAGAGTTAGATTCTGATGATGCTGCAGATATCATAGGAGAACTTTCCGAAGAACGACAAGAAGCAGTACTTTCTCAAATTGAAGATGAAGAGCATGTAAAAGAGATTGAAGAACTTCTTACATATGACGAAGATTCTGCCGGAGGTTTAATGGCAAAAGAACTGGTAAAGGTGAATGAAAACTGGAACGTTCTTAAGTGTGTCAGAGAAATGCGTGCCCAAGCAGAAGAGGTAACAAGAGTTCATTCTATTTATGTCGTTGATAATGATGATAAACTAAAAGGACGGCTATCTCTAAAAGACTTGTTAATTGCCTCAACCAAAACAGCAATTTCAGAAGTTTATATTCCTAAAGTCGATTTTGTTAACGTTCATGATGATTTAGACGAGGTCTCTATTAAAATGAGAAAATATGATTTAGAAGCAATTCCAGTTGTTGATAATAATGGTGTTTTATTGGGTAGAATTACAATTGATGATATTGTTGATGTTATTAAAGATGAAGCGGACAAAGATTATCAATTAGCAGCTGGTTTAACCCAAGATGTTGAAGCAGATGATAGTATTATTCAATTAACAAAAGCACGATTGCCTTGGCTGTTTTTAGGCTTACTTGGAGGTATTGGCGCATTTTTAATTATGGTGATGTTTGAAAATACGTTTAATCAAAATGCTGTTTTATTCTTTTTTACTCCCTTAATTGCAGCAATGGCAGGAAATGTTGGAGTGCAATCATCCGCGATTATTGTGCAAGGATTGGCTAATGATGATGTAAAAGGAAGCATTAATAGCAGACTAATCAAGGAAATGTTATTAGCGGCACTTAACGGACTTGTACTGGCGCTGTTTTTATTTGTATTTGTTTGGTTTTATGAAGGAAAGATAAACACCGCTTTAGCCATTTCAGTTTCTCTTGTGGCAGTAATTATAGTAGCGGGCTTAATAGGAACTTTTGTGCCATTATTTTTGAATAAAAGAGGAATAGATCCCGCAATTGCAACAGGACCGTTTATTACAACCAGCAACGATATTTTTGGAATTTTAATTTACTTTATGATCGCCAAACTTATTCTAGGCATTTAAAAGATTACTGTATTTTCTGGTACAAATCCCACAAAACCACCCCGCAACTCACAGAAATATTTAATGAATGTTTGGTTCCTATTTGAGGGATTTCCACACAATAATCCGATTCAGAAACAACTTCTTGTTGAACTCCTTTTACTTCATTGCCAAATACAATAGCAATTTTCTTATTTGATTCAAGAGAAAATTCGTCAAGCATAATACTGTTTTCTGCCTGTTCTATTGCAGCAACAACAATCCCTTCAGACTTCAGTTTTTTAACCAGCGCTAATGTATCTTCTTTGTGTTCCCAATCTACTGATTCTGTTGCCCCTAAAGCTGTTTTATGAATTTCTCTGTTTGGTGGAATAGCAGTAATACCGCACAAATAAATTTTTTCAATCAAAAAAGCATCACTCGTTCTAAAAACAGAACCAACATTATTTAAACTTCTAATATTATCCAGTACAACAATAATTGGTGTTTTAGTGGCCTTTTTAAAAGTAGACACGGAGATTCGTCCTAGTTCGTTATTTCTTAGTTTTCTCATAAAAAGTTCTATCTTTAAACGCGTATAGTAAACAACAGTAAAACTAACTGAAAAATTCTGAAATTTGGCAAAATCTACCACCAAAAAGGTAACACCATTAATGAAACAGTACAATGCTATCAAGGGAAAATATCCGGATGCAATGTTGCTTTTCCGTGTTGGTGACTTTTATGAGACCTTTGGTGAAGATGCTAAAAAAGCGGCTGGTGTTTTAGGAATTATTCTCACCAAAAGAGGCGCAGGGAGTGAAACTGAAACAGCTTTAGCCGGTTTTCCACATCATTCTTTAAATACTTATTTACCAAAATTAGTGAAGGCGGGGATGCGGGTTGCAATATGTGATCAGTTAGAAAATCCAAAAATGACAAAAACCATTGTAAAACGTGGTGTTACAGAATTAATAACTCCAGGAGTTTCTTTAAATGACGAAGTATTACAGGCTAAGTCTAATAATTTTTTAGCAGCTGTTCATTTTGGAAAACGATTATTAGGTGTTTCTTTTTTAGATGTTTCTACAGGTGAATATCTTCTAGCCCAAGGAAACGAAGAATATATTGATAAGTTATTGCAAAACTTCAGCCCTTCTGAAGTGTTGGTGCAAAAACAATTCAAGCAGCGATTTAAAGAACTATTTGATGATCGGTTTTATTCCTTTTTTTTAGACGATTGGGTGTTTCAAAAAGAATATGGTGTTGAGACCTTACACAATCATTTTGGTGTAAATTCTTTACAAGGTTTTGGCGTTCATGAAATGCCTGAAGGAATTGTTGCAGCAGGTGCGGTCTTATATTATTTGTCTGAAACACAGCATAATAAACTACAGCATATTCAAAATATTAGCAGAATTGCAGAAGATAAGTATGTTTGGATGGATCGATTTACGGTTCGTAATCTAGAATTATATCATTCAACATCTCACAATGCAGTTACCCTATTAAACGTTATCGATAAAACAATTTCTCCTATGGGAGGTCGCTTGTTAAAACGCTGGTTAGCACTTCCATTAAAAAGTGCTGAAAAGATTCAATATAGGCATGAATTAGTGAAGTATTGTATTGAAAATGATAATTTCTTAGAAATAATTCAATATCAATTACACCAGATTAGCGACATAGAGCGCTTAATATCAAAGGTAGCCACCGGAAAAGTTTCTCCTAGAGAAACAGTCTTATTAAAAAACTCTTTGAAGGCAGTTCTGCCTATTAAGAAAAAGGCATTAGAAAGTAAAAATAGCTCCATAAATGCTTTAGGGAACGACATCTTAGACTGTTCTGAAGTTATTTTGAAAATTGAAACTATTCTATTTGATGATGCTCCAGTTAATATCAATAAAGGAGGGGCTATCTCGAAGGGCGTATCTAAAGAATTGGATGATTTGAGAGCTATTTCTAATTCTGGAAAAGAGTATTTAGACAACATGCTTGCTAGGGAAAGTGAACGTACGGCTATTTCTAGTTTAAAAATCGCTTTTAACAATGTTTTTGGCTATTACATTGAGGTTAGAAACACACACAAAGACAAGGTTCCAGAAGAGTGGATTAGAAAACAAACTCTGGTAAATGCCGAAAGATACATTACAGAAGAGCTTAAAGAATATGAGACAAAAATTCTAGGCGCTGAAGAAAAAATTCAAGAACTAGAACAGCACTTATTTGCAGAGTTAGTTCAACATATTATTCAATTTGTTCAACCTATTCAGCAAAACGCACAAACAGTTGCTCAGATAGATTGTTTGTTGTCTTTTGCAATATTGGCTATTGCTAACAATTATGTTCGTCCTATTATAGATGAAAGCACCGAAATAGAAATCAAAAATGGTCGCCATCCTGTTATAGAAAAGCAATTACCTATTGGTGAAGAATATATTGCAAATGATCTTGTGCTAAATAGAAATCAGCAACAAATTATTATGATTACTGGTCCAAATATGTCTGGTAAATCTGCTATTCTTAGACAAACAGCGCTAATTGTTCTATTAGCACAAATGGGTAGCTATGTTCCTGCACAGAACGCAAGAATTGGTGTAGTAGATAAAATATTTACTCGAGTAGGAGCCAGCGATAATATTTCTATGGGCGAATCTACTTTTATGGTAGAAATGAATGAAACTGCATCAATTCTTAACAATATTTCTGAAAGGAGTTTAGTTTTGTTGGATGAAATTGGAAGAGGAACCTCTACGTATGATGGTATTTCTATTGCTTGGGCCATTTCAGAATATTTACATGAACACCCTTCTAAAGCAAAAACATTGTTTGCAACACATTATCATGAGTTAAACGAAATGACCACTACTTTTGATCGCATTAAAAATTTTAATGTGTCTGTAAAAGAACTCAAAGACACCATTATTTTCTTGCGTAAATTGGTTGCTGGAGGAAGCAATCATAGTTTTGGAATTCATGTAGCAAAGTTAGCCGGAATGCCAAATCAAGTAATACATAGAGCTTCAAAAATACTAGAACAGTTAGAAAAAAAACAAACAAGTGAAGAGGTAAAGGAAACATTAAAAGGGGTTCAGCACGATGACATGCAATTGAGTTTCTTTCAATTAGACGATCCTTTACTTGAAGATTTGCGAGAAGAAATTTTAACGACAAACTTAGACACATTAACTCCCATTGAAGCGTTAATGAAGTTGAGTGAAATAAAGCGGATGTTGATAAAAAAATAATTGCAATAACAGTTCTATAATTATTCCATTTTTTATATTTAATCTTTGTTATCTTTGTTGTCTTATGTTAGGAACTTTTTTGTTTATTGGTGGTCCAGAAATTTTTATTATCATTCTTATTGTGGTAATGGTCTTTGGTGCTGACAAAATTCCAGAGATGGCACGTGGTCTTGGAAAGGGTATTCGTCAGGTTAAAGATGCTACCAATGATATCAAAAAAGAAATTAATGATAGTGCAAAAGACCAAGGAATAGACACCGATTTAACAAAAGAGATCAAAAAAGAAATTAAGGATGTAAAAGATGGTTTAGATAAAATGACTGGTCCTATTAAAAGAAGTCTTTAATCTTTCGAAACTGTCTTTTTAATTTTACTTAGAAATGTTTCTCTTAAAATAAAGAAAATACTTCCAGTATAACTCTTTGTCTTCTTCTTTTACAGAACTCTACTAATAGTAAGTCCATCTCTAATTGGCAATAAAACAGTTTCAATTCTTTTGTCGGAATTTAACAGTGAATTATATTCTAAAAGTGCTTTCGTGTCTTGATCTTTTGGGTCTAATTTCTCTACAACTTTACCGCTCCATAAAACATTATCAGATAAAATAACCCCTCCTTTATTCATTTTATCTATGATTAAATGAAAGTAATTACTATAATTAGATTTATCGGCGTCAATAAAAACTAAATCAAACTTCTTGTGTATAGTAGGAATAATTTCTAATGCTAGCCCTACATGTTGAGTAATTTTAGTTCGGAAGCCTGATTTTTCAAAATACTTGTTTTGTAAATCTGTTAGCTCTTCATTTTTATCGATGGTATCTATGCTTGCGTTTTGTGGGGAACCTTCTGCAATACAAATAGCAGAATACCCTGTATATGTGCCTATTTCTAAAATATTTTTGGGTTGAATAAGTTTGGAAATCATAGACAGCACTCGTCCTTGAAAAGCACCACTTAACATTCTAGGGTTTATAACTTTTTGCCAAGTTTCTTTGGTAAGTTCTTGTAAGATTTGTGGCTCTTTTTGAGAATGGGAAACTGAATAATCATCTATTTTTTCAGGCAGAAAATTCATACTATTTATACGTTTTGTTTTTCAAACTCTTTTCTTAAGTCATCTTTTTCTTGATGAGTCATACATAAAGAGTCTTGTTTTCTTTTAACGGTTGTTGCTTTATGCTTGTAAAACTTCGTTAACAATACATTCTGTTTTGTATAAATCACACAGATTTTACAACCAATAAAATGAATGTGTAATTTTATTTTATCAAAAAAAAATGCTTCTCCGTACTGACTTTTATCACAGATAGTTGTTGCTTGATTACACGTTATGTTTAGTTTTTTAAACATTCACTAATTATTAAACCAATTATCTTCTAAACACTTTCTCAGCTGCACTCTTGCTCTGTGAATGATAACCCAAAGATTGGACGAGGTAATGTCAAGTTCCTTACAGATTACCTCTGTGTCTATTTCTTGAATTGTTTTCATTCTAAAAACCATCGCATATTTTTTAGGTAATTTGTCTGTACACAAATCTATCTGTTGCTGTAACTCTGTATTTTCTAATTTTTTTTCTACATCATTATCCCATGATTGAGGAACTCTTTCTTCTATCCAGTCCCCTTCGTTTTCACCATCATTATAGAAATTCATTCGAACCTCTGCTTGTCCTTTTTTAGAATTCGTTTTTCTATAATGATCTATAATTTTTCTTTTTAAAATAGAAATTAACCACGTTCTTTCGGTTGCTTTTCCTTCAAAGTTTTTTGCTGATTTTAATCCCGAAAAAAAAGTTTCTTGAACCAAATCTTTTGAAACCTCATGATTATTAACCCTCACAATAGTATATCTAAATAGATAGTCAGAGTAATTATCTATCCATTTCATCGGGTCTAATGTGTGTGTTATAGGTGAAGGGTTGCTCATTGTTTCTAAATTTCAAATATACATTATTTTTTAACCGTCAACTTCGACTATAAACCTTATCAATTAAAAATGGTTTTATCATAAACCCTTAATTTTACCTCAAAAAATATCGTCTTTTTATCTACTAATTAAACTAGATTCATATCTATTGATATTTAGTACTTTTACAAAACATTAATTAATAAAATTATGTCTGTAGCTAAAAAGCAATACAAAAGAATTACTACTAAATCTCTGGTAGAAATGAAAGCGAATGGAGAAAAAATATCTATGTTAACGGCATATGACTATACCATGGCTAAGATTGTTGATGGCGCTGGAATTGATGTTATCCTTGTGGGAGATTCGGCATCAAATGTTATGGCGGGCCATGAAACAACACTTCCTATTACATTAGATGAAATGATTTATCATGCTAGCTCTGTTGTAAGAGCCGTAGAACGTTCTTTGGTTGTCGTAGATTTACCCTTTGGAACCTATCAATCCGATCCTAAAGAAGCCTTGCGTTCTGCTATAAGAATTATGAAAGAAAGCGGAGGTCACTCTATTAAAGTAGAAGGAGGAAAAGAGATTAAAGAATCTATTAAACGAATTCTAAATGCAGGCATTCCTGTTATGGGTCATTTGGGCTTAACACCACAATCTATCTATAAATTTGGCACTTATACCGTGAGGGCTAAAGAAGAAGAAGAGGCTGAAAAATTACTAGAAGACGCTTTAATGCTCGAAAGGTTAGGTTGTTTTGCCCTTGTCTTAGAAAAAGTTCCTGCGGCTTTAGCAGAAAAAGTAGCTAAATCAATCTCTATTCCTGTTATAGGAATTGGGGCTGGTGGTGGTGTTGATGGGCAAGTACTAGTAACGCACGATATGTTGGGAATGACTCATGAGTTTCATCCTCGGTTTTTAAGAAGATATCTAGACTTGTACGCAGAAATGACCACTGCTTTTGAAAACTACATCTCTGATGTAAAAAATAAAGATTTTCCTAGCGAAAAAGAACAATATTAAAATTGTGAAAATCCTACATTTAGATACAAATCATTCTACTTTACTTGAACAGCTCTATGATGCTGGTTTTGAAAACCACGAAGACTACACCTCTTCTAAAACTGAAATTGAAAAGAAAGTTCACGACTATGATGGAATCATTATCAGAAGTCGCTTTTCTATTGACCAGTCTTTTTTAGAAAAAGCAATCAACCTTAAATTTATTGGCAGGGTTGGGGCAGGCCTAGAAAATATAGATATTGATTATGCCTACTCTAGAGGTATTGAACTCATTGCTGCTCCTGAAGGGAATAGAAATGCTGTTGCAGAACATGCGCTAGGAATGCTGTTATCATTGTTTAACAATCTTAATAACGCTGATAGAGAAGTGCGAAAGGGTATTTGGCTCAGGGAAGAAAATCGAGGTATTGAGTTAGATGGAAAAACAATCGGTTTAATTGGCTATGGAAACACCGGAAAAGCTTTTGCAAAAAAACTTAGTGGTTTTGATGTAACAGTTCTATTTAATGATATTAAACCAAATATAGCTGATAATAACGCCACTCAGGTATCTCTTCAAGAACTCAAAGAAAAAGCAGATATTTTAAGTTTACATACACCAGAAACTCAGCTAACAAACGGAATGATTACTCTTGATTTTATCACTAGTTTTAAAAAACCTATTTGGATAATTAATACAGGAAGAGGAAAAAGTATTGTTACAAAAGACCTAGTTAGCGCTATCAAATCTGAAAGAGTTTTAGGAGCTGGCTTAGACGTCTTAGAATATGAGAAATCTTCCTTTGAAAATCTATTTATCAATAACAATGTTCCGGAAGAGTTTAAATATTTAATTGAATGTAAAAACATTCTACTATCACCTCATGTGGCTGGTTGGACTCAAGAAAGTAAGTTAAAATTAGCCGAAACAATTGTTAATAAAATCAAACAAAAGTTCTGCTAGAGCTCTCTTAAAGAAAGTTGTGAGATCAAAAAGATCGATCTTTGTTAATTAACGCGTATTTAAAATAACTAAACATCTCAAAATCAAGCAATTAACTAAATTGTTAAAATAACCTCCAAAAACAAAAAAGCAGTAAATTATTTTTTAAATTTACCTGCTATCCTTAATAATAGTAAAATGAAAATTGTTGACAAAAACGGAAAAGAAATTTCTTCAGAAAGCAGTAAAAGAATTGTTGCTGGTATATTGGGAATACTTTTAGGTGAATTAGGAATACATAAGTTTGTTTTGGGATATACTAAAGAAGGATTCATTCAAATAGTTATTACAATTATAACTTGTGGAATTGCTGGTTTAATTGGCAAAATTGAAGGAATTATTTATTTAACTAAATCTGATGAACAGTTTATTCGTGAATATCAGGTTGATAAAAAAAACTGGTTTTAAAATATGAGACTTATAACAAATAATTCTCCAGAACTGTTAATTTTAATTTTTCTAATTGTTACTTTTTTACAGTCAGGACTTGACAAGATTACAGACTGGAATGGAAATGTTTCTTTTATCAAAGGTCATTTTAAAAACTCTCCTTTAAAAAACATTGTTCCTCTTCTTGTAGTTATTATTATAGTTACGGAACTTCTTGCGGGTTTATTTATGATTTATGGTATTTATGAAATTATAGTAAAAGGAACTACTTTATTTGGGTTGCTTGGAATTCAACTATCTGCCATAACTTTAATTTTTCTATTAATTGGACAACGCCTTGCTAAAGATTATAACGGAGCCATGACTTTAGCTGTTTATTTTATTGTTTCAATTTTAGGAATTATAGTACTTACACAACAATAAGTATTAGCTATACAAAAAATCAAAAACTATAAGAAATTATTATACTTTTTGGTTTATATAAGCCCCCCTAAGCCCTTTTTTATTTAATTTCAACAAATGCTAGAGTCAAACATGAAAAAAGCCCTGAAATCTTCTTAAATTGTTTTTTGTGTGTGTTTTATCTCATAAATTAAAGAAGAATACTCTTTTGATTTACTTGCTTTCATGTTTGATATCAATCCGATAAGAAAAGCTTTTAAAAAACTTGATTTACCTGATTTATTTTTCTCACTCAAAAGAGATACATAAAAAGAATCGTATTTCATTGGGTAAACTTTTACCACCTTCATATCAACAGTTTCAAAAAGAGTGTGGATGGATTTTTGAGAAAAGTGCCAAAGGTGTCTTGGTACATCATACGCAGCCCAAAATTCTTTATAGTAATCAGCATCAAAACTCTTAAAATTTGGAACAGCTATAAACAATTGTCCTTTTTCGCTTAACAAAAGTTTCAATTGCTCTAAATATTCGGTCAGATTTGGAACATGTTCTAGTACATGCCACATTGTTATAATTTCAAATTTTTTTTTGGATATGCCATTCAAATTTTCATCAAGTGATATCCCTTTTAATTGAGCTTGTTTTCTTGCTTTTTTATTTGGTTCAATACCCGTTATAGCAAACCCATCATCTTTACAGTACAAAAGAAAGTCACCTGTTCCTGCGCCAATATCTAGAATGTTTTTTCTAGTTAAGGTTTTTTTAAACATTTCCTTTTTTAGTCTAAAAGATCTTTTCTTTACAATAGTATAGATTAGGTTTAAGAACGATTTGCTTGAGTTATTATGAGATTGATATTCTTCAGAATCATAATACTTATCGAGGTTTGATGGAACTGGTGATGTAACTAACATTTCAAAATGGTTGTTAAACATAACCTCATAGTTTTCATTAGAAACCAAGTGATCCTTACAAGTTAAAAAAGGAGTAACACCTCTATGAAGTTCTTTTTCTGTCATTTTGTTTTTAATTTTTCAACAATGTTCCATGTGGAACATTAATATAACAACCGTTAGTTATCTTCCCATGTAAACTAACAATACAGAGATGTCACTTGGAGAAACGCCGCTAATTCTACTTGCTTGAGAAATAGTTGATGGTTGTATTTTTGATAGTTTTTCTCTAGCTTCATAAGATAAAGATGTAACCTTATCAAAATTGAACATTTTTGGTATGATTACATTTTCTAATCTATTTAACTTATCTGCGTTAGATCGTTCTTTCTCTATATAGCCTGAATACTTTAAATGTATTTCGACTTGTTCTAGAATTGTAATATCAATCTGTTCTTTTATAAAAAAAGACTGTAATGACTCAATATCTTTAAAATCAGAAAGACATAATTGTGGCCTTGCGGCAATCTTGTAAAGCTTAACTGATTGACTTATTAATGAAAGTCCTTTTTTTTCTAATATAGGGTTAATCTGTTCTTTGCTAACACTTGTTTCTTCTAAAAACTTAATAAGTTTGGCTGTTTTTAAGCGTTTAGAATTCACTTTAATTAAACGCTCTTCTGAGGCTAAACCAATTTTATGACCCAATTGTGTTAATCTTAAGTCAGCGTTATCTTGCCTAAGAAGCGTTCTGTATTCTGCTCTAGAAGTAAACATTCTATAAGGTTCATCTGTGCCTTTAGTAATCAAATCGTCGATTAATACACCTATATACGCTTCGCTTCTTTTAAGAATGAAGGGCTCTTTGTTTTGTGTTTTAAGTGCAGCGTTTACACCTGCCATTAGGCCTTGAGCGGCAGCTTCCTCATAACCAGTTGTACCATTGATTTGGCCAGCAAAAAAAAGATTTTCTACTAACTTTGTTTCTAATGAATGCATAAGTTGAGTAGGTGGAAAATAATCATATTCAATTGCATATCCATATCTAAAAAACTTTACATTTTCAAAACCTGGGATAAAACGAATTGCCTTATCTTGAATGTCTTCGGGTAAAGATGTAGAAAAACCGTTAACATAAATTTCGACAGTAGTCCAACCTTCTGGTTCTACAAAAACTTGATGACGATCTTTACTTGAAAAACGATCTATTTTATCTTCAATTGATGGACAGTATCTTGGACCAGTAGATTGTATTCTCCCAGTGAACATTGGCGACCTATCAAAACCTTCTCGTAATACATCATGAACTTTAGAGTTTGTGTGTGTTAAATAACAAGATCTTTGTTTAGTAAGTGGTTTCGTGTCTAGGAAAGAAAATTTTTCTGTTTTTGTATCACCTGGCTGTTCCTCCATTTTTGAGTAATCAAGTGACCTGCCGTCAACCCTTGGAGGTGTTCCTGTTTTCATTCTACCAGATTCGAAGCCTTTCAAAACTAGGTCTTCAGTAATACCAGTTGAGGAGCCTTCTCCTGCACGTCCACCTCCAAAAGTCTTCTCTCCAATATGGATTAGTCCGTTGAGAAAGGTACCGGCTGTAACAATTACAGTTTTGGCTTTGATAGACAAACCTAATACAGTTTTTACTCCGGAGATTTTTGAACCGTCAAACAAAAGACCGTTCACAGAATCTTGGTAGAAGTCTAAATTATGAGTCTTTTCAAGCATGTTCCGCCATGTCTCAGCAAACATCATTCTATCTGATTGAGCTCTTGGACTCCACATAGCTGGTCCTTTAGACTTATTAAGCATCTTAAACTGGATGGCAGTTTTATCAGTGACAATTCCACTGTAACCACCTAAAGCATCGATTTCTCTAATGATTTGACCCTTTGCTATACCGCCCATCGCTGGATTACAGCTCATTTGTGCGATATTTTGTAAATTCATTGTAATTAATAATGTAGAAGCGCCCATGTTTGCACTGGCAGCGGCAGCCTCACTTCCGGCATGACCTCCACCAACTACAATTACGTCGTATGTTGTATCAAATAAACTCATTATTGTTTCACGTGGAACGAGAGAAAAGCATTTGTTAATTTGCTTTATATAAAAGAAGACATGTGTTTTCTTTTTTTCTCATTTCATTTTTATCTTCGATTGATTTATCTTTATAACCCATGTAATGTAAAACCCCATGAATCATAACCCTACAAAGCTCACTTTCAAAAGCAACACTGTATGTTTCAGCATTATCTAAAACTCTTTCTGTTGATATATAAATATCACCATTCAATTGTTGACCAAGAGTGTAATCAAAACTAATAATATCTGTAAATGAATCATGATTTAAAAACTCTTTATTAATGGAATTTAGGTAAACGTCATCACAAAAAATGTAATTAATTTCTCCAATAGTAAAACCTTCTAATGCCGAAATATGCTCTATCCAAACACTAATTTTTTTTTCGTCTTTTAAACTAAAAGATGTTTCGGAATTATATAAAATCAAAATTTATTATTTTTATCAAAATAAGTTTTAACCTTATTTTTAAAATTTTGCTGCAAAGGTAATGATTGTCTATTTAATATCTCTATTTGATTATAGAACTCCTTTTTGAACAACAATTCTTTTAATCTTTTCTTTTGATAGTAGAAAGAGTTTGTATTTGATTCTCTTTTGGTATCATTTCCTTGCATAAGAAATGCATTATCAAGCTTAAGTAACTCAAAATCTAACTTTTCCATCCTATTAAGAGTCGTTTGGTTAAAACCATTATCTAAAATGTCCTTTTCTAGTTGTTCCATAGTTTTCAGCACCATATTGATGGATTCAGTACTTTTGCCGCTTTTAATTAATGCATCTTTTAATTGATTCCTTAGTATATTCTGTTGTTGGTATATCTTATACAATTCACCATTTGATTGATCATCTGCACCGCTAGAATTCTTGTTTTTACCTGAATTACCGTCTTTGTCTCCGTTTGGTAAGTTCTTTTGTTCACCTTTTTTACCTTGTTGTTTTTGTAGCCCTTTTTTCATTTTATCAGAAATACCTTTTTGTTCTTCGATCAAAGTCGGTAAACTGAAAGGATTGCCTTGACCGTCTCCTTGACCTGGCGACCCCATTTTGTTTTGCAAATTATTTAGGAGATCACTTAAAAAATGTGCTAAATTATTTACAGAAGTCATTGCGTATTGTTGATTTGATGCTGCTGAATCAAACCTATTCTCAGAAAAATTATCTAAAGAGAGATCTAAGTTATAATGTGTGTCTGATAGTTCAGTTTGAATTTTTGTAGAGAGTTTCGGCAGTCTCATTGATAGAACAAATAAACTGTCATCAATGTGTTCAAAGTAAGTCTTAAGTTCGTTTTGATTTTTTAACTCCGTGCCAAAATCAGGGTGACTAACCGATATGTCTTGAAATTTTAAAAGTAACTTTTCTTGTTTAAAGGAGAATACAATTAGGTTTTCTAAAATTTTTCTTAGATCGTCTATATTTTCATTAATAGAATTTGCCTGCATGTCAGAAATTGCTTGTTGCATTTTCTGGCTCATTTGCTGCATTTGTTTTGAAGATTTTTTTTGAGATTTCCTTGCCTCCTTATCCTTTTGGTTGCTTAATTCATCCTCAGATTTAGATAGAGATTGTTTAGTTTCTAATATTTCCTCGTCTTGTTGAGGTATCTCCAAAGGTTCTTTTAATTTTTGATTATCCTTACTGAGCTCCTCTAATTCCTTAGATATTTTATCGAATTCGTTGCTGATATCTTGTTGTTCTGATAATGCTTTTTTATTAGTGTTTTTTAAAGTGTCTTGTTTTTTAGCTAGCTTTTGTAATTTATTGGCAATTTGGAGTGCTTTTTCTTCGACATAAAAACGCTTGGTAAGTTCTAAGATTCTTTCTAAGCTTCTTTCTTGTTGTTTGTTTTGCTGCGCTAGTTGTTTCGCTTTTTTAATCAACTCATCTTTATCAAGTTTTTCAGCAATTTTTTGAAGCTCATCTAACAACTTCTTTTGTTTGTTTAATTTAAGTAGTTCGTCAATTCGTTTCTGTAATTGTTCTTTCTTGTCTTGTAATGGTTGATTTTCTTCTGTCTTTTGATCAAGAAAATCTTGAAGGTTTTCGGTTTGACGATCCATCATTTGTTCATATTTTTTTTGTCGAGATAAAAACTCTTGAACTTTTTTCTTGTCACTCCAATTAATGCTTTTTTTATTCTGGATTTCGTTTTGAATATTTGTGAAATTTATTTTTTGTTGTTGTTGACTTTGAATAGATTTTTCAAGGTTTTTAATTGTTTTCTTTTGATTTTTAAGTTGCTCCTGAATAACTTCTTCTCTAGTTTTTTGATTGTAGGTAAACTTTTTGCTAACAGCAATTTTGTTTCCATTAATGGCATCATTATCTGTAACTTGAAAATACATTTCGTAATCAATTTCTGGATCTAATTTTATTTTATTAGGAAATTCTAAGAAAAAAGTTTGAAACGTTGTATTTGTTAAATTTATAGAAAAACTCTTTTTTTGTAGTGGGAGCTCTTTATTATAGTAAAAAAACGTGAGATTACTAAATCCATAATCATCAGAAATTTGTCCTCCAAATTGAACAACCTCTCTTTGTAAACTATCTATATTTGAATTAACCAAAATTGTTGGCGGCATATCTTTAATAACCCTTAAGTTGTAAGAAAGGGCTTCAAAATCTTTAAGAAGATTATTAGAAGATGTGATTGAATATGAAATATTAGTATGTGCAATCTTGTTGTATATAAAAAGATTTTGATTGGTTTTTGTAAAATAGTTTCTTTGTTTTCCGCTAAGAAAAGAAACCGTATCAGTCTGATATGCAGTTACTTGCCATATGATTTTTGTTCCTTCTGGTATAAATAAGTTTCCAGTATCTACTAATAATTGATTGTTTTTGTTTGTGTATTTTGGATAAGATAAAGCGATAGTCATATTTTGGATAATGGGTGTTTTTATGACATTAATGGTATATATATTTGAGATGACGCCATCAGATTTAAATGAGAAATCAAAAGACTTTAAAACGTTAGAGAAAGTGAAATAAAAAACACCGGATGATTTTTTTTGTAAAAAATATGTCTGACCGCCATATAATATTTCTACATCATCAGGAGATATATCTCCAGTGGTGGTAAGTAAAATTGTATGAGAACTCCCCTCAATTATATCTAGATCATTTGTTATTAAATGAAAAGTAAAAGGTGCTGGTGGAAAAAAAACAGTTTGAGAATTAACAATTCTAGTTAAACTGTTAGAAAACTCATTATTCGTCCCTGTTAAAAAAGAAAGAAGCCAAATAAAGAAAGGCAGTAATAGATACTTAACAAAAACAATATTCTTCTTAAAATCAACGGCTTTGGAAAATTGAATGAGTGATAATTCTTTAGATTTTTGTTCAATGCTGGCGAGTAACAATTCTGATTGATTAGGAAACTCTTTGAGTTGTAAAATATTTAAGAGTTTGTCTTGAACCTCTGAGAAATGATCTCCAATAATTTTTGAGGATTCGAACTCTTTGATTCCATTTTTTAACTTGATTAAATATAATATGGGTTTTAAAATAAACTTAAAAAATAGATACCCTTCAATAAAAATAAAAAAAACAAGTAAAATCGATCTAAAAAATGGTGTTAGCCACAAAAAGAATTCTAGGTAAACTATTATAAAAAAAAATAACGCCCCTAAAAAGCAAAACAATATAGCACCTTTGATGAGTTCATTAGTATAGTACTTTTTATAAAAAAAAGCCAGCTTTTGTTCTATGTGTGAATACGCTTTCATAAAAGAATAAAAATACTATATTTTAAAATACAATGATAAATTTATAAGGTAAAGATTTGATGAGCCATAGACAAACATAAAACCTTTTTTTATATAACAATAGAGAGGTATCTTTACTGCTTAAAATTTATTATTAATGAAAACAGATGTTCGTGTTCGTTTTGCACCTAGTCCAACAGGACCTCTTCATATAGGAGGGGTAAGAACAGCTTTATATAATTATTTATTTGCTAAAAAACATGGGGGTACTTTTATTTTAAGAATAGAGGATACAGACCAATCAAGGTTCGTTAATAATGCGGAACAATATATTAAAGATTCAATAAATTGGTGTGGTATACCTTTTGATGAGGGACCTGGCAAAGATGAAAAGTTTGGGCCATACCGACAGTCTGAAAGAAAAGAAATATATAAAAAGCATGTCGATCTTCTAATTGCGAGCGGAAATGCATATTATGCTTTTGACACACCAGAAGAGTTAAACGAACATAGAAAGCAACACGAGACAGAAGGAAAAACATTTATTTATAATTGGCACAACAGAAAAAAAGGTCGGTTAATAAATTCGTTAGTTTTAACAGAAAAAGAGGTTACGCAAAAGTTTGCTAATGGTGAGGGTTTTGTAATACGTTTTAAAACACCACAAGATGAAACACTCACGTTAGAGGATGAAATTAGAGGGTGTATTAAAATTGACACAAATACATTAGATGATAAGATTTTATATAAGTCAGACGGTATGCCAACGTATCATTTAGCAAATGTTGTTGACGATCATTTAATGAAAATTAGTCATGTTATTAGGGGTGAAGAATGGTTGCCTTCTTTACCACTTCATGTTTTACTATATAGGGCTTTCGACTGGTATTCTCCAAAATTTGCTCACCTCCCGTTAATTTTAAAACCTATAGGAAAAGGGAAGTTAAGTAAAAGAGATGGAGATAAAATGGGTTTTCCTGTGTTTCCTTTAGCATACACAAACGAAGAAACAGGGGATGTTTCTCGCGGATATAAAGAGGATGGATATTTTGCTGACGCTTTTATAAACATGCTATCTTTATTAGGATGGAATCCAGGAACAGAGAAAGAAATTTTTTCTTTAGAAGAACTGGTTTTTGCTTTTGATATATCTAGGGTAAACAAATCAGGAGCAAAGTTTGATTTAGATAAAACGAACTGGTTTAATCAACAATACTTACAGAAAAAATCAAATTTAGAATTGGTAAGTTTATTTATGCCAATTTTAAAACATAAAAAAATTGATGTTACAGAAATATATGTAGAAAAAGTTGTTACTTTAATAAAAGAAAGAGCTGTTTTTATAACTGACTTTTGGGAACTAAGTAATTACTTTTTTACAGAACCGCTTTGTTATGAAGAAAAAGCAGTAAAAAAACAATGGAAGCCGGAAACTGGAAAATTAATGACTGAGTTAATAAATGTTATTTCAGAAATAAAAGATTTTTCATCTTTGACAATAGAAAAAGTAGTGAAGGAGTGGATTGGTGAAAAGGAAATTGGATTTGGTAAAGTTATGCAACCACTTCGTTTGGCTATAGTTGGTGAAATGAAAGGACCCAACATATTTGAAATAATACAACTGATTGGAGAAAAAGAAACAACAAATCGTATTAAAAAAATTATAAAACAATTATCATGATTAAAAACTTAATTTTTACTACCATAATTTTATTTTCTATAACGGTCGATGCACAATATAATTCACAGTTTAATAGAGGTGGTAGACGAAATCAACAAAGGCAGCAACCTATGACAACCCCTAAACAAAAGCCACCTAAATTTAATGTAGAAATGGCTGTTGGAATGACTTTTTATAACATAGAAAAGGTTACAAAGAAAATTGGAATAAAGAAAGATTCTGAGAAATTTATAGTAGTTTCTTCTATTTTTAAAAAATTTAATGCTGATTTAAATCAAGTAAAAAGAATAAATACTTTTTTGTTTTCAGAAGCTGAGACAAAGATTATGAGGGCACAGAAAGAGTCTTTTGATACTAGAGATTATACTATGTTTAGAAAAGCATATAAGGAAGTAACAACTACATTCGAGCCAATTGTAAAAATTGTAGAGGAAAAAGAAAATGAGCTAGATAAAAAAATAGAAAAAGTATTGACAACTAAGGAATTGAAAAAATGGGTTAAGTATAAAAAAAATATTAAAAAAAGATAATAAAAAACCCTTCACAATTTCTTTTTAACGTATTATATTTTTTTCATCTTGTAATAAAGTTCCTATTCTAGTATCTTTATAAATATTAACTTTTAAAAAAAATTAGTATGAACACTTTTTTATTACCTTTTGTATTAGGAATTATTATTTTTATCCTTTACGGTGCTGTATTTATCGTAAAACAACAAACAGCTGTTATTATTGAAACGTTCGGACGGTTTGGTAGTATTAAGCAGTCGGGTTTACATTTCAAAATACCTATTGTGCAAAGAATTTCAGGGAGATTAAGTCTTAAAATTCAACAATTAGATGTTATTATTGAAACTAAAACAAGAGATGATGTTTTTGTTAAACTAAAAGTCTCGGTTCAATTTAAAGTTATTAAAAGCAAAGTAGAAGACGCTTTTTATAAGTTAGATTATCCTCATGATCAAATCACTTCTTATGTTTTTGATGTAGTACGTGCGGAGGTTCCAAAAATGAAATTAGATGATGTGTTTGTAAAAAAGGATGATATTGCAATCGCTGTGAAATCAGAATTGAATGATGCAATGATAAATTATGGATATGATATTATAAAAACATTAGTAACTGACATTGATCCAGATGCACAAGTAAAAGCAGCTATGAATAGAATTAATGCTGCAGATAGAGAAAAAACGGCCGCTCAATATGAAGGAGATGCTGCGCGTATTTTAATTGTTGAAAAGGCAAAAGCTGAAGCAGAAAGCAAGCGACTTCAAGGACAAGGAATCGCAGATCAAAGAAGAGAAATTGCTCGTGGACTAGAGGAATCTGTTGAGGTATTAAATAAGGTTGGTATTAATTCCCAAGAAGCTTCTGCTTTAATTGTTGTAACACAACATTACGATACACTTCAATCTATTGGGCAAGAAACTAACAGTAATCTTATTTTATTACCTAATTCACCTCAAGCTGGAAGTCAAATGCTGAACGATATGGTGGCTAGCTTTACTGCGAGTAATCAGATAGGAGAGGCAATGAAAAACAATAAAAAGAATTTAGATAAAAAGTAAATAATATTGTCAATAAAACAATTTTGTTAGTGTGCTTGTAAAAAATTAATTAGATATTATTACCGATAAAACGACTATAAGTGCTAATATTTTTAAGAGTATATGAGATTTTGGTAGTCTGAATTTTTATGAAACCTTTAATTAAAGAGTAGGAATATTGATATCGTTTGTAACCGTTGATATAAGTTGTAAAAAAAACCAAAGATAAAATCTTTGGTTTTTTTAATTATTATTTTTCTTCTAATTTTTCCTCTTCGTTTTCCTCTTCTTTAGAGGCTTTTTTAAATTCCTTTATTCCGCCTCCTAGGCCTTTCATTAATTCTGGTATTTTTTTTCCACCAAAGAATAGTAAAAGAGCTAATGCTATAATTACCCAAGATCCAATACCAGGCATACCTAAAAGAAATATATTTAAAATCATAATCATCGTTTAAGTAACAAAGATACAAAAACCAATGAATCAATTAATTCATTTGTTTTATAATTCCTCCTGCAACCTTTTTATTTTCAATAACCTCTGGTGAGCCCTTATAAAAAACAGAGCCTCCAAAACTAACTTTTACATTTAATGTTTCACCTACTTTAACCTCTGCCTTTGAACCTGTACCTGCATTTACTGTCGTGTTGTCGGACACAATTAAATCATATCCATGATACACACCGTATAAATCTAGATCTATCTCTTGACTTTTTGAACTTCCTGAAAGTTTTATAATTCCTCCTGTGGAAGACTTGACTTTTAAATGTTTTGTTTTAATATCTAATTCTATAAATGCGCCTTCTTGAGCTTTTACTTCAACATGTGATTGGTTAATACTTTTTCCTGTTATTATTGAGCCTTCATTACCGTCTATTACTTGAATATCTTCGTTGTAATAAAGTTTTACATTTACTTTACCGTCAGCTAATAAGTCTGGAAACTTTAAGCTAATTTTTAAAATGCCATTCGTGTTTTTTATTTTTATTTTTTGAGACTTTTCTCCAGTAACTTCTATTTTGTGTTCTTGAGATCTAATTAACTCTATATTAATTCCATTATAAACCTTTATTTTATAGAAATCACCTAACTTTTTAGTAACTGTTGTTTGTGAGAACAACATATTGTTTAGTACAAGAAAAGTTATAAGAATGTGTTTTTTCATTTTTTTTAATGCAATATATATATAATTATATGACTATAAAATTAAAAAGTATTGCAAGTATAAAGGAGTTCTATTGTTCTATGAGTGTAAAATCTAAATGTTTTCTTTCTAAATCAGTGTGCTTTACTTTTACAACTACTTCATCTCCTAATTGATATATATGTTTTGTGGTTTGACCAACAATCGAATATTGTTTTTCATCAAAAATATAATAATCACTTTTTATATCTCTAATTCTCACCATTCCTTCACATTTATTAGAAGTAATTTCTACATAAATACCCCATTCTGTAACACCTGAAATAACCCCTACAAACTCTTCTTCTTGGTGATCTTGCATGTATTTAACTTGCATATATTTAATTGATTGTCTTTCTGCTTTAGATGCTAGTTCTTCTCGTTTTGATGCGTGTTTACATCTTACTTCATAATCGTCTTGCTTTGGAGAATTTTTTCCATCTAAATAATGTTGTAACAAACGATGTGTCATCACGTCCGGGTAACGACGTATTGGTGAGGTAAAATGAGAGTAATAGTTGAAAGCTAACCCGTAATGACCAATATTTTGTGTTGTGTAAACAGCTTTACTCATTGTTCTAATAGCCAATGTTTCTATCATGTTTGCCTCTGCCTTACCATGAACGTCTTTTAGTAGTTTATTCAAACTTTCTGTTGTACTTTTTTTAGTTTGAGTGTCCATTTTATATCCAAAATTAAAAACAATATTTTGTAAAGCAGCTAGCTTTTCAACATCTGGTTCGTCATGAACACGATATATAAATGTTTTGTTGGTTGGTTGGTTTTTTTCTTGACCAATGAACTCAGCTACTTTTCTATTAGCTAACAACATAAATTCTTCAATTAATTTATTTGCTTCTTTTGCTTCTTTAAAAAAGACTCCAACAGGATTAGATTCTTCATCTAAATGAAACTTAACCTCTACTCTATCAAAAGAAATAGCTCCCTGTTGCATCCTTTTTTTACGAAGAATCTTTGCTAATTCATTTAATTTTAAGGTAGCTTCTACAATATGGTCACTTACCTTATAAGGTTCATCTGTTATAGATACATTCTCAGGTATAAAGTTTTTCTTTGTTTCTATAATAACTTGTGCTTCTTCGTAAGCAAAACGTTTATCTGAATAAGTGACGGTTCTTCCAAACCATTCATGAATAACTTGTGCTTTTTCATTTATTTCAAACACTGCAGAGAAAGTTAACTTTTCTTCATTAGGCCTTAAAGAACAGGCTCCGTTTGATAACATTTCTGGTAACATTGGAACTACTCTATCAACTAGATAGACGGAAGTTGCTCTACTATAAGCCTCATCATCTAAAACAGTATTTGGTTGAACATAGTGAGAAACATCAGCGATATGAATTCCTATTTCAAAATTACCATTCTCTAATTTTGTAAAAGATAGCGCATCATCAAAATCTTTTGCATCTTTAGGATCTATTGTAAAGGTTAGGTCTTTACGCATATCTCTTCTTTTTGATATTTCTTCCTTTGTTATTTCTAACGATAATTTACTAGCGTCTTCTTCAACCTCTTTTTCGAATTCGTATGGCAAACCGTATTCTAATAAAATTGAATGAATTTCAGTGTTATGATCACCAGGCTTCCCTAAAACTTGTGTAATTTTACCAAAAGGGTTTTTAGAGTTTTCAGGCCAATCAGTTATAGTAGCTTGAACTTTATCTCCATGCTCTGCTCCATTTATTCTTGCCTTAGATACAAAAATATCTGCATACATTTTCTGATTATCACAAATAACAAAACCAAAGTTTTTACTCATTTGTAAAACTCCTACAAATGCGGTCTTATCTCTTTCTATAATTTCTACAATATCAGCTTCCTGCTTATTACTTCTATTCCTTTTGTATATATATGCTTTTACAGTATCGTTTTGTAATCCTTTTCCTAAATTATTAGAAGGAATAAATATATCTTTTTCAAAATCATCAGATATAAAATATCCATTTCCATTAGAGGTTACGTCTAAAGTTCCTATATGATACTTTCTATCTTCATTTATTTGATATTTTCCCCTATCTATTTCTTTAATTTTTTTAGTTCCTGTTAACTCTGTTAATTTTAGTAATATTTGTGTTTTTCCATCTGTATCAGAAATACCTAATTTACCAGCTATCTGCTTATAATTATAATATTTAGCAGAATCCTCATTAAGTATTTTAAAAATATTTCTTGTTAAATCTTTAATTATATTACCTTTCTTCTTGTAGATTTTTTTCTTTCTACTCATAACTATTTATTCTTTTTTTAATATGTAGTAAAATACAAATTTAAATATCTATTCACATAGTAATAAAACCAATATAATTCAAATTTGTACTTTACTTCCTTAATTAATTTTATTTTATGTTAAATTCTTGGTTTTTAATTGCTAACCCTTCTGCTGGAAATACTAATTTTAAAAAATCATGGACTTGTATTCAAAATTTATTGAAGACTAAAAAAATTAAATTTTCTTTCGCTTTTACTCAGTATTCTAAACATGAACTCTTAATTGTTGATGAAGCTATTAAAAAAGGATATAGAAACTTTATTTCTGTAGGTGGGGATGGAACCTTACATCATGTGGTAAACGGAATAATGAAGCAAAGATATACAAAAACATCTAATATAAAACTAGGGGTGATTCCTTTAGGTACAGGTAATGATTGGATAAGAACATATAAAATACCTAATTCAATAAAAAAATCTATTGATGTAATTGCAAATAATAATACTATTATTCAAGATATTGGATGTATTACTCTAACCTCAGGTAAAAAAGAGTATTTTAATAATTTGGCTGGGATAGGTTACGATGCATATGTAGTGGAAAATTTAAAGACTTTAAAAAAACTAGGTTCTATCTCTTTTTTGATTAGTGGATTATATAGTTTATTTTTCTATAAGAAAACATATTATAAAGTAATTATAAATAATGATATTATAAATGAAAAGTGTTTAATGATTTTATTCGGAATCTGTAAATATTCAGGAGGGGGTTTACAGGTTACAAAAGAACCAGATCCAAAAGATGGATTATTAGATATTACTATAATAAAAAACTTTTCATTTTTAAATCTAATTTTTAACCTACCTAAACTTTATAATGGTGAAATAGTACATCATAAAAAAGTAACTACATATAAAGTAAAAGAATTAAAAATAATAGCAAAAAATAATTCTATAATAGAAGGAGATGGTGAAATTATAGGAAGTGGATCTTTAAAAGTAACTATTATTCCAAATGCTATTCATTTTTTAATCCTTACTATTTAAACCTTATTAACAATCTATATTATTACTATATATCTTCTTTTATTTTAAATTAAAAATATGATGATTATAATAGTATGTGAATAGTTAACATAGATAAGTGAATATATATTTTGATATATCATTTATTAAAAAAAGTTCACAAGTTGTTAGGTATTTAAACTGTTTAAAATCAACTAGAATTACTACTTATTAACAGTGTATATAAATAACTATAAACAGATCTTTATTCATTAAATGTAAGTTAATAAGTATAGAAAAAAGATAAAATTTTTGTTAACAAAAAGTCATTAAAAAATGATAGGTTTTATTGCGTATGTAATATTTTTTTTTCTATTGTAATTATAATTGAATTAATCAAATCTAGTTCTTAAAAATTACACATACTTCTTAACAATTACATAATTTACCTTAATAAGCTAGAAAATAAGAAGTTATCAAAAATATTATTATTTTACTTTTAAAAACTGTTGATAACCATATGTATTTGTATTTTTGTTGCGATTAACGTTTTTAAAACCAAATCATTATGAATATTTCTATAGGAAATGATCACGCAGGTACAGAATATAAATTTGCGATTATAGAACTTTTAAAATCAAAAGAAATACTAGTTAAAAATTATGGTACAGATTCTAATGAAAGTGTAGATTATCCAGATTTTGTTCATCCAGTAGCAAAAGATATTGTTTCTAATAAATCAGATTTTGGTATTCTAATATGTGGGAGCGCAAATGGTGTTGCAATGACCGCTAATAAATACAAAGAGGTTAGAGCAGGTTTATGTTGGACTAAAGAAATTGTAGAATTAATTAGACAACACAATAATGCAAATATATTATGTATTCCTGCTAGATATACTTCAATTCCTCAAGCTTTAAAAATGGTAGAAATATTTATATTAACAGATTTTGATGGAGGGAGACACCAAAAAAGAGTAAATAAAATACCCGCTTGTTAAAGAATGAAAGTTTATGTAAAAAAATTTACAGAATTAACAACGATAGAGTTGTATTATATCCTTCAGCTTAGATCAGAAGTGTTTGTAGTAGAACAAAAATGTATTTTTCAAGATCTTGATAATAAAGATCAAATAGCATATCATGTATTAGGTGTTATAAACGAAGAAATAATTTCTTATGCTAGAGTTTTTAATTCTGGTGATTATTTTTCTAAACCTAGTATTGGAAGAATTATTGTAAAAAAAGAAAAAAGAAATTTTAAATACGGTTATCAATTAGTTGAAGAATCTATTCGTTTCATAGATAATAATTTTCAAGAAAAAACAATTATTATTTCTGCTCAAAAGTATCTTACAGAGTTTTACAATTCTCTGGGGTTTATTCAACAAGGAGAAGGATATTTAGAAGACGGTATTCTTCACATAAAAATGGTTAAAAATTAAATTAGTTTTTCCACCTCTTTTACTTTACCGAGGTCTAATCCTTTTAGTAAAATAGCACCTATTCTAACTCTTATTAAACGTAATGTTGGGAATCCTACAACAGCGGTCATTTTTCTAACCTGCCTAAATTTTCCTTCTGTTAACGTAATAGAAATCCAACTTGTTGGACCGTGTCTATCATCTCTAATTTTTTGTGTTCTTTTATTAAAATTTGGAAAAGGAATTATAGAAGATTTACAAGGTTTTGTTATGTATTTTTTACCACTAAATCCTATCTCTACACCCTTTTGTAACTGTGTTATGGCTTTTTTAGTTACAATTCCGTCAACTTGAACATAGTACTCTTTTTCTATTTTTTTACTTCTTATATACTCGCTCATTTTTCCATCTGTAGTTAATAAAAGTAGCCCTTCTGAATTTACATCCAACCTTCCAATTGCCATTGTTTTTGAAGGAAAGTTAAAAAACTCACCTAGTAGTTTTTTTTTTCTTTTATGAGGATTTACAAACTGTGAGATTGTCCCATAAGGTTTATGAATGATAAAGTGGCGATGGTTAATCATAAAAGAAAAGAAAAATTTAATAAAATTACTATCAAAAATAATCATTTTTAATATATTATTACAAGGCATTTTGTACCTTGTACTACTTTTTAAAAATAAAAATAGCAAGATTTATGTCAGCAGATAAAGAAAAAAAAGCAAAGCTTAAAGCACTTCAATTAACGTTAGATAAGCTAGATAAAACATACGGAAAAGGAGCTGTTATGAAAATGGGTGATAGTATTGTGGAAGAAATAGAAGCAATATCGTCAGGTTCTTTAGGATTAGATTTAGCTTTAGGTGTTGGAGGATATCCTAGAGGGAGGGTTATAGAAATATACGGACCAGAATCTTCAGGAAAAACTACGTTAACTTTACACGCAATTGCCGAAGCTCAGAAAGCAGGTGGAATTGCTGCTTTTATTGATGCAGAACATGCTTTTGATCGTTTTTATGCTGCTAACCTTGGTATAGATATAGATAATTTAATTATTTCTCAACCAGATCACGGAGAACAAGCGTTAGAAATTGCTGATAATTTAATTCGTTCTGGGGCAATAGATATTGTTGTTATAGATTCTGTTGCTGCATTAACACCAAAATCTGAAATAGAAGGTGAAATGGGGGATTCTAAAATGGGTTTACATGCTCGTTTAATGTCTCAAGCACTTCGTAAACTAACAGGTACAATAAGTAAAACAAAATGTACCGTTATTTTTATCAATCAATTACGGGAGAAAATTGGAGTAATGTTTGGTAACCCAGAAACTACAACAGGTGGAAATGCATTAAAATTTTATGCATCAGTACGTTTAGATATTAGAAGAAGAACTCAGATTAAAGATGGGGATAGAGTGATTGGAAATCAAACGAAGGTAAAGGTGGTAAAAAATAAAGTTGCTCCTCCTTTTCAGATTGCTGAATTTGACATCATGTATGGAGAAGGTATTTCTAAAGTTGGAGAAGTTTTGGATATTGGAGTAGAATTAGGAATTGTAAAGAAGAGTGGTTCCTGGTTTAGTTATGGAGAAACTAAATTAGGTCAAGGAAGAGATGCTGTAAAATCTCTCATAAAAGATAATCCCGACTTAGCAGAAGAATTAGAAGGAAAAATTAAAGAGGCTATTGATAATCAATAGAAAATAAATTTATATGATTACGAAAAACCCACTAATTTTTTGGTGGGTTTTTTAAATATCTAAACACCTGTACTTCCAAAACCACCAGAACCTCTTTCTGTTTCACTTAAAAAAGTTACTTCTTTCCAAGTAATTTGTTCGTGTTTTGCAATAACTAACTGAGCAATACGCTCACCGTTATTTACTGTAAAGTCATTGTTGGATAAATTGACTAAAATAACACCTATTTCTCCTCTGTAATCAGCGTCTATAGTTCCTGGGCTATTTAAAACCGTTATTCCTTTTTTAGCAGCTAAACCACTTCTTGGCCTAACTTGAGCCTCTAAACCAGCAGGTAAAGCAATAAACAACCCCGTTTTTATTATAACCCTCTCTAAAGGTTTTAATATTATTGAACGATCAATGTTTGCTCTTAAATCCATTCCAGCAGAAAGCATTGTTTCATATTCAGGAATTTCATTTTTTGATTTATTTATTATTTGTACTGTCATTTTATAGTTGTAGATCAAAACAAATATAATAAATCAACCTTGTTTAAGGTATTAGATATTAGAATTATTACTTTTGGGCGAAGTAAAAAATAAAGTAATATGAAAGAACAACCTAAAATAGCAGTTCTAGGAGGAGGTAGTTGGGCAACAGCTATTGTAAAAATGCTTTCTGAAAATCTAGACAACGTTGGTTGGTACATGCGTAGCGTTTATGTGTTAGAACATATAAAAATAAATAAACACAACCCTAATTATTTAAGTTCCGCAGAACTTCATCCAGCGCAATTAGATCTGTCTAATGATATTAACAAAATAGTAAAAGAATATGATGTGTTAATATTTGCGATTCCTTCTGCCTTTTTAACCTTAGAATTAGAGAAGTTAACAGAAAACTTAGCAGATAAAATTATTTTTTCAGCAATTAAAGGAATCGTTCCCGAATCTGGTTTGATTGTAGGAGAACATTTTTTTGAAAAACATAATATTCCATACGAAAATATCGGTGTTATCACAGGACCATGTCACGCAGAAGAAGTTGCTATGGAACGACTTTCTTATTTAACAATAGCTTGTCAAGATGAAGTTAAGGGGGCATTAGTTGGAGATTGTTTAAAAAGTAGATACATAAAAACTAAAATATCGGATGATATTATAGGAACAGAATATGCTGCAATGCTTAAAAATATTTTTGCAATAGCCGCCGGAATATCCCACGGTTTAGGTTATGGTGATAATTTTCAATCTGTACTTATGAGCAATGCTATTCGTGAAATGAAGCGCTTCATTCGAAAAGTTCATAAAATGAAAAGGAATATTAATAATTCTGCATATTTAGGAGATTTATTAGTCACAGGATATTCTACATTTAGTAGAAACAGGATGTTTGGAAATATGATTGGGAAAGGATATACAGTAAAATCTGCAATGTTTGAAATGAGTATGATTGCAGAGGGGTATTATGCAACAAAAAGCGCGTATAAAATAAAAAGCGAAAATGGAGCAAAAACACCAATTATAGATGCTGTTTATGATGTTCTTTACCAAGGAAAAGACCCCAAAATAATTTTTGAAAAACTAACAGAAAAAATGGATTAGCCGAACTTTTTAAAACAAAAAATTTCTCACCATAAACAATATTTTTAAAGGTTTAATCATACATTTGTATAAAATACAACAAATTGTTATAAATATAACAACTATGAAAACCATTCAGGAAGCTGTTGAAAGTACGATAAGGAAAACACCTTTTATAGAAGAGTCACTCAACGAAAAATTGATAAACGTTTCTTCGTTGGCAAGAGTCATACTTCCAGAAGTAGAAAAACTATTAAAGAAACAAGTTAAAGTTGGGGCGGTAATGATGGCAATTAACAGACTTTCCCCTGCCAGCGAGTTAAGAATACGCAAGAATATTAGAAAATTTACACTTTCTTTGGGTGATTTTATTGTTCGCTCTGACTTAAGTGATTATACTTATAAAAACACAAAATCTCTTTTAAAAGAAATATCTAAGATTCTTTTCAAAGCAGCAGATAATAACGACTCTTTTATTACAGTTTCTCAAGGAATTTTTGAAACTAATATTGTAATAAGCGAAGGTATGCAACCGTATATTGATGAATTTTTTATGCATGAGAATTTAATTCATAATGTAAAAAACCTTGCCTCAATAACAATAAAACTTCCTGAAGGAAATTTGGAGCAATCAGGCTTTTATTATTTCATATTAAAACAACTAGCCTGGGCAGACATACCGCTTCAAGAAATAATTTCAACAACGAATGAAATGACTATTGTTGTGAAAGAAAAAGACATCAACCAAACATTTGCTATTTTGATGGATATGAAAAGCAAGTAATTTTTTCCTCTTTTACATAATAAAAAACAAACCATTATATTTGTTCATCTAAAAAAACAAAACCTTAAACAAAATGTTAAAAAAAGTAATTTTTTATTCTTTATTTTTCACCTCATTTTTTATTTTTTCCCAGACAAAAGAACAAGTAAAAGAGATTAAGAAGGCAAATAACACACAACAATTAAAAAACATAGAAGAATCCACAAAGTTAAGATTAACTAAAGCGAAAGCAAAAGCATTAGCAATGGCCCAGATTAAAGGTTGGCCAATAACATATGTAGAAAACGGTTCTTTTCATGAGCTAATGAAGGTTTCTGAAGATAACGAACCAATTTATTATAAAACACTAAATCAAAATGCCGCAATTTCAACTAGAGTAAACCACCTTAACACAGGGGGAAGTTTAGACTTAGAGCTAGACGGTCAAGGGATGGTTGCTTACATTTGGGACAGCAACCCAGCATTAGAAACCCATCAAGAATTTGATGGTAATGGAGGAGAAAACAGACTTTCAGTTGTTGATGATATTCAAACTAATTATGAAAGAGATCACGGAACGCACGTAACCGGAACCATAATAGCATCAGGAGTAAACCCAGACGCCAAAGGAATGGCTCCATATGCTACCGCCTTTGGATATAACTGGACGAACGATACTCCAGAGGCTGCTGCAGCTGCCGAAAATGGAATGCTTTTATCAAATCATTCTTATGGATACCTAACGCCTCCCGATGAATGGTATGGGGCGTATTTAACTGACGCTAGAGATTATGATGAAATCATGTATAACGCACCTTATTACCTTCAAGTAGTTGCAGCAGGAAACGATGGAGCTAGCGGAACCGTCAATGAAAATCCCTTAGATGGTAATGATTTATATGACAAATTGAGCGGAATGGCTACTTCAAAAAACAATATAACTGTAGCAAACGGTCGAGATGCAGTTATAGATTTAGAAGGAAATTTAGTTTCTATGAATAGAAATACAGGAAGTTCAGAAGGGCCAACAGATGATTTAAGAATTAAGCCAGACATTACAGGAAATGGAACAGGTGTTTTCTCTCCCATTGGAGGATTAGACATCTCATATGATACTTTTTCAGGAACTTCTATGGCCTCTCCTAATGTAATGGGGTCTCTACTTTTATTGCAGCAACACCACCAAAACCTTAATGGATCTTTTATGAAAGCCGCCACATTAAAAGGTTTGGCACTTCATACCGCTGATGATATCACTCCGGATATCTCAAATGAAAATACTCAATCATTAATTGGTCCAGACGCAACAACAGGTTGGGGATTAATGAACACAAAGGTAGCAGCAGAAACGATTAGTAATAATGGTTTTTCGACTATATTGTTAGAAGAAACATTATTAGAAGGAAACACATTTACTTTAACGGTAAATTCTGACGGCTTAAGCCCTTTATTAGCGTCAATTTCATGGACAGATGTTGCTGGAGAAATTGCAAGCGGAACAGCGAACGATACGATACCATCCCTAGTTAACGATTTAGACATTAGAATTACACAAGTCATAGAGGCAGAGACGTCAACATTTTTACCATGGAAATTAACCTCGGTAGAGACAAATGAACAAGGAGATAATATTGTTGATCCATATGAAAGAATAGATATTGATAATGCTTCAGGTGCTTATACTATTACCGTTTCTCATAAAGGGGACTTAGTTAATGATTTACAAAATTTTTCTTTAATTGTAACCGGCTCTATTTCTGACATTAACATAACTAGCACCAATCCTTCTGTAATTCAATGCTCAACAACAGATGCCGTGTTTAAGTTTGATTATCAACAATTAATTGAAACAACAACAACCATATCGGTAGATAATTTACCTACTGGGGTAAGCGCTGTTATATCACCATCATCAATTAGTACAGATGGAGAGATTGTAATAACAGTAAGTGGCTTACAACAAGTTCCCGCAGGTGTTTATGATATAAGTGTTACTGCAACAAATGGCGATGAAATACATACGAAACAAGTTGAATTAAAAGTTGTTCATCCTGACTTTATAGACAACCCCATGAGCTTAACTTATCCTTCAAATTCTGAAACAGGAATTTTGCCAGCAGAAATTCTTTTTCAATGGGAAGATAACATAAATGCAGAAAGTTATACTATACAAGTATCAGACAACCCCTCGTTTACAAATATCTTAGCAACAGGGACGCAAACAGACGTTACTTTTACAGCAACTGGTTTTGATGTTAATTCTATTTATTACTGGAGAGTAAACCCCATTAATCAATGTGGTATAGTGATGTCAACAGAAATCTTTAGTTTTCAAACAACACAGCCAGAAGAGTGCTCAAATACCTATACAGCAACAGATTTTTCAAATTATCGTTTATCTCCAGGATCATCTAATTCCTCTGCCTCACTTCCTATTCTAATAGAGGATGACTTAATAATTAGCAGGTTAATTGTAAGTTCAGATATTACACACTTAGCAGTTGGAGAGCTTGAGTTAGTTGTTCAAGAGCCAGAGGCACTAGGGTCAAATGACATTTTGCTTCTTCAAAATGCTTGTGGTGAAGTACCTAATATAACCACTGCAATATTTGATGACGAAGGCTTAGACTTAGATTGTGGTACTTCAGATCCAGCAATTACAGGGACTATTATTCCATCTCAAAGTTTAGCTAGCTCTGCAGGTAAAAGCTCTTTAGGGACATGGCTTTTAATAGCTCGTGATGGTGTGGCTCAAAACGCAGGACAGTTTGTAGCAGGATATTTAGTTGGAGCAAGCATAACTGTTTGTTCCGTACAAGCAAATTCATCTGTACCAAACTTTGCAAACAACACGATTAATGTTACTGCAAATGGTGCATCTGTTTTTACAACATCAGACATTGAAGCGTCAACACCTTCGCAAACAGCTGTTCAACAAGTATACACTATAGTAACACTACCAATAAAAGGATCCATTACAAAAAATGGTGCTACTATGATTGTTGGTGAAACATATACCCAAGCAGATGTTAATTCAGGAATCATGGGATATACAAATTCACAAACGACACTTTTTACAGATTCATTTAAAGTAGATATTACAAATTTTGTAGGCGGGTGGTTGCCAAATCAAGTTGTTAATTTAGAAGCAACTACATTGAGCACCAATTTATTTAATTTATCAAATGTATCCATCTATCCAAATCCATCTAACGGTATAATTAATGTTCGTTTTGAGACAATATCAAACGATATTATAAAAATAGCTTTATATGATTTACAAGGAAGAAATATTTATAGTTCCAATCATACAAATAACCAATCTTTATTTGATGAGCCTATAGCTACAGGAAAACTTTCAAATGGGGTATACTTATTAAAAGTATCTCAAGGAAACAGAAGCGCAACAAAAAGAGTTATTATTTTTAAATAAAAAACACACTTTTTTATCTTATAAAATGAGGCTACTAAGTAGCCTCATTTTTTATGAAACTTTGGCTTGGACTGATTCAAATCACTACAATTAAAATGAAAAAAAAAGATCCATATGCAGCTTTAAGAATCAAAGAGTTTAACATCTTTCTATTAGTTCGTTTTGCTCTAATTTTCGGATGGTCTATGCAATTTATTGTAATTGAATGGAAGGTATATGAATTAACAGGAGATCCATTATATTTAGGGATAATTGGTTTAATGGAAATTATTCCTGCCTTATCTATGGCTTTATTTGCGGGTCATATTGTAGATCAAAAAGAAAAAAGAAACCTATTGGCTTTATGTATTGCGGCCTTTTCTTTAATTAGCTTTGGCCTTTTTTGGATTACATCAGACGCCGTTAGTAGAGTGCTTTCAACACAAACACTATTATATTTAATATATGCCTTTGTTTTTTTTGGGGGTTTCTTAAGAGCATTTTTTGGTCCCATTATCTTTTCTTTAGTTGCATTAATTGTCCCTAAAAAGATATATCCAAACGCAGCAACCTGGAACAGTTCTTTGTGGCAAATGGCACGAGTTTTAGGGGTTGCTTTTGCTGGATTTTCTATTAATTGGATTGGTGTACACTGGTCTTTAAGTATCATTTTCTTCTTGGTTACTTTTTCGTTTTTTGTATTATTTAAAATTAAAAGAAAACCGGTTTTAAACCCTAAAATAGGCGAGCCTGTGTTAGAAAGTTTAAAAGAAGGGGTTCGTTTTGTTTTTAAAACAAAAGCAATTTTAGGAGCACTAACCTTAGACATGTTTTCTGTTTTATTTGGAGGAGCTTTAGCATTGTTAGCGGTTTTCGCAGAAGACATTTTAAAAGTAGGCCCACAAGGCTTTGGTATTTTAGTTGCGGCGCCTTCTGTTGGCTCTTTTCTAACCATGTTGATTACTGCTTATATTCCCATCAGTAAAAATGCAGGAAAGAAGCTTTTAGTGGCTATTTTTGGTTTTGGTGTTTGCATTATTGTTTTCGGACTCTCTTCTTTTTTCTGGGTTTCTGTTATTGCCTTATTCTTTAGTGGAGTTACAGATGGGGTTTCTATGGTAATTAGACAAACAATCTTACAATTAAAAACACCAGATCATATGCGTGGCAGGGTTTCTTCTGTAAACTCAATGTTTGTTGGTTCTTCTAATGAGCTAGGTGCTTTTGAAAGCGGAGTAACCGCTAAATTAATGGGAACTGTTACTGCAGTTGTTTTTGGCGGAACAATGACTTTAGTTACCGTTGTTGCTACTGGAATAGCAAATCCTACTTTAAGAAAATTAGATTTGACTAAAGATTTAGAAGCACACGAAAAAGAGTAATTTTCTATTCAAAAGAAGTAGCCTGTTTTAATTCTTTTAATAGCTCTTTTTTGTTTTTTTCCAAGGTCTCTTTATCCCAAGAAAAATAGTTTGAAAATTCATTTAAAACGAGAGTCTTATAAAGATCAACACTATCTATATTAAAATAAATCCTCCCTGTTCTTCGCATAAAAAAATCTACTGGAGAACAAGCCATTTCGTATTGAATAGTAAACCAAACTTCGGCTTTTATTATTTTTTCTTGCGGATCTTTCCCTGTTAATTCATCAAACTTTTTTAAAATAATATCGGCTTGCTTACCATAATTATAGACTAAATACTCTGCATCTTTTTTATCAAACTGCTTTTCAGCTATTCTCTTGTATATGATTTCTGTATAGCTTTTTACCTCACCAAAATTAGCAAACGCACCACCAGAAAGGATAATTTCTTCTGTTTGTATTTCTTTAAAATTTTTAAAGAACCTGCGACTGTATTTTTTGGTAACTAAATCTACAACTCGTTCAGCCATTTTACGATAACCAGTTAATTTACCCCCTGCAATAGAAATTAACTCTGAATCAGAAACAAACATCTCATCCTTTCTTGATAACTCAGAAGCAGTTGTTCCTTCTTCATGAATTAAAGGGCGCAAACCAGCCCAAGAAGACTGTACATCATTTAAAGAAATATGAATGTCAGGAAACATATTATTCACTGCGGAAATAAGATAAGTAGCGTCTACTAAACTTGTTTTTACATTGTTTTTGTTTGCTTGATAATTCGTGTCTGTTGTGCCAAAATATGTGACTTTTCCTCGAGGAATTGCAAACATCATTCGCCCATCAGGTATATCAAAATATATAGATTGTTTTATTGGTAATTTATCATGCGCTACTACTAAATGAACTCCTTTTGTCAATCGCAACTTTTTACCTGCTGTAGAGTGATTTTTTTGACGTAAGGTATCTACCCAAGGACCTGTTGCGTTTACAATATACTTTGCTTTAATAGTAAATTCTGAATCAGTTAAAATATCTTTTACAGTTGCTCCGACAACACGATTATTTTTGTTTAAAAATCTTGAAACCTCTGCATAATTAATTGTTTTTAGGTTATATTTTAATGCTGTTTTTATAATTTCTAATGTTAAACGAGCATCATCTGTTCTATATTCAGCATAGTATCCAGCGCCTTTTAAAATACCCTCAGGAAGTAGCGGCTCTTTCTCTAAAGCATCCTCTTTATCTAACATTTTACGTTTATCGTCACCTTCTACGGCAGCCAAAATATCGTATACCTTTAATCCAAATGATGTTAACCAAGAACCATAGGTTCCTCCATCAATTAAAGGTAAAATCATTTTTTCAGGAATTACTAAATGTGGTGCTAATTTATGTACAAGAGCGCGCTCCGTGCCTACTTCTTTTACTAGCCAAAAATCAAACTGTTTTAGATATCTTAAGCCTCCATGAATTAGCTTTGTTGATTTACTACTAGTTCCTGAAGCAAAGTCGTTTTTTTCTACCAAGGCAACCTTCATGCCTCTGGAGGCGGCATCCAAGGCAATTCCTGCTCCTGTAATTCCGCCACCAACAACTAACAAATCAAACTCTTCTAATTGTAATTCTTTGATTGTTTTTTCTCTATTGAAAAACGAGAAGGTATTCATGATTTTTTTGAGACTTAACAAGTTTTTAGATCATGCCTTTTTTAGACGTATACAAAGACATTAGTAAGTTACGAATTTATTTGGCTAAAATCCCTCTTTTCTTAATTTCTGGAATCATTCGTAAACTTCCTTCTTTAATGGTGTTTTTTTCGAAGAGAAAGGTTTTGTCTTTTAGTTGGTTGTTTTCAAAAAAAGAAACCTGAAAACGATTATTTAACACAAATAATTCTGGTTGAATAAACTCTACTTTTGCAAAAGTGTTTGCAGGTAAAGTATCTAATTTTTTACGAAGTAATGAGCTTTTTTTTGTTTCAGAAAACCCTTGAGATACAATAACAATCATTTCTATATCAACATTATTGTTGTTGACAACGTATACATTCCAATCGTTTGTTTTATAAAGTTCATTGTATTCATAAACTACGGCTATCTCAACACCAGAAACTAAAGGGATTTGAAGATCTTTTTTCATAAATGCAATACGTTAATCAGTAAACAAATAGTTTTTTAAAGTGCTTGAAAACAAAGCTTAAAGAACAGACTTAAACTGTTCTAAGAAACGAACATCGTTTTCATAAAACATTCTAATATCTGGAATTTGATATAGTAACATTGCAATTCTTTCTATGCCCATTCCAAAAGCATAACCGCTATATACAGCAGGGTCTATATTGCAATTTTTTAGGACGTTAGGATCTACCATACCACAACCCATAATCTCTAGCCAGCCAGTACCTTTGGTAATTCTATAATCAGTTTCAGTTTCTAGCCCCCAGTAAATATCTACCTCTGCACTAGGCTCTGTAAACGGAAAATAAGAGGGTCTTAATCTAATCTTAGATTTTCCAAACATCTCTTTTGTGAAATACAACAAGGTTTGTTTTAAGTCTGCAAAGGAAACATCAGTATCAATATACAAGCCCTCAACCTGATGAAAAATACAATGAGCTCTCGCTGAAATATCTTCATTTCTAAAAACCCTTCCTGGAGAAATTGTTCTTATAGGAGGCTTATTGTTTTCCATATAACGAACCTGAACCGATGACGTGTGAGTTCTTAATAATGTGTCTGGATTTTTGTCAATAAAAAAAGTATCCTGCATGTCTCTTGCCGGATGATACTCAGGAAGATTTAAGGCTGTAAAGTTATGCCAATCATCTTCAATCTCAGGCCCCTCAGAAACGGTAAAGCCAATACGGTTAAAAACTTCTATTATTTGATTCTTTACTAAAGAGATAGGATGTCTAGATCCTATTTGTATCGGTTCAGAAGGCCTTGTTAAATCACCATAAAAACTCTTCTCACCTTCAGAACTTTCTAAAGTGTCATTTAAAAGAGTTACTTTTTCTTCAGCGGCTTTTTTTAAATTATTTAAAGCTTGACCAAAATCTTTACGCAATTCATCATCAACATTCTTAAATTCAGAAAACAAATCCTTTAACAACCCTTTGCTTCCTAGGTATTTAATCCTAAAAACTTCTACATCTGCTTTTGAAGTTGCTTTAAATAAACGAACTTCTTCAATGAGTTCTTTAACCTTGTCTAACATGCTCTATACATCAAATAAATAAAGCACAAATTTACATTTTTTATAAAGAAAGTAATTCAATTTCTTCTGTAAAACGAAATTCTACACGAAAACGATTGAATACTGATACTCCGGGAAGAAACAAAATTAAAAAAGTGTTATTAAGATGTCCTAAAATATATATCTTTGCGACTTATTTAAACAAGTAAACAACAAATTAAAATAAGCATATGGAAGCAAAAATTAATGCTTTTATGGAGTTGGTGAAGCAGAGAAATCATCATGAGCCAGAATTTATTCAAGCTGTTCAAGAAGTAGCAGAAACTGTAATCCCTTATATCGTTGAGAATGATATTTACCATGGGAAAAACATTCTACTTAGAATGGTAGAACCAGAAAGACTTATATCATTTAGAATAAGCTGGGTTGATGACTCTGGAGAAATTCAAGTAAATAGAGGGTATAGAATTCAAATGAATTCAGCTATTGGACCTTACAAAGGAGGTTTACGTTTTCACCCAACGGTAAACGCTAGTATTTTAAAGTTCTTAGCTTTTGAACAAGTTTTTAAAAATTCACTCACAACACTTCCAATGGGAGGTGGTAAAGGAGGTGCAGATTTTGATCCTAAAGGAAAATCGGATAACGAGATTATGCGTTTTTGTCACGCTTTTATGAGTGAATTGTTTAGACATATTGGCCCAAATACAGACGTGCCGGCCGGAGATATTGGAGTTGGTGGAAGAGAAATTGGCTTTATGTTTGGAATGTATAAAAAATTAAAAAATGAATTTACTGGAGTTTTAACCGGAAAAGGAGCTTCTTGGGGAGGATCTTTAATCAGACCAGAAGCAACAGGATACGGAACGGTTTATTTTGCAGACAACATGTTGAAAGTAAACAACGATTCATTTAGTGGAAAAAGAGTTGTTATTTCTGGATCTGGAAATGTAGCACAATATGCCGCCGAAAAAGCAATTGAGCTTGGCTCAACCGTGCTAACAATGTCTGATTCTGGAGGATATATTTTAGATGAAGATGGGATAGACTTAGAAAAGCTAAGATTTTTAATGAATCTTAAAAATGTACGAAGAGAAAGAATTAGCGCGTATGTAGATGCTTACCCAACAGCAAAATACGTTGCAGGCCAAAGACCTTGGTCTGTTAAATGTGATATTGCTTTACCATGTGCAACTCAAAACGAATTAAACGGTGAAGAAGCAAAAACATTAGTTGCCAACGGATGTACATGTGTTTCTGAAGGCGCAAATATGCCTTCTACTCCAGAAGCAATTCATGAATTTCAAAAAGCAAAAATTTTATTTGCTCCAGGAAAAGCGTCAAATGCGGGAGGAGTTGCCACTTCTGGTTTAGAAATGAGTCAGAATTCGCTTCGCTTAAGTTGGTCTAGAGAAGAAGTAAACGACCGCCTAAAAGACATTATGGAAGACATCCACGATTCTTGTGTTGCCTACGGAAAGAATGATGATGGAACTATTGATTATATTAAAGGGGCAAATATTGCTGGCTTTGTAAAAGTAGCAGATGCAATGTTGGCTCAAGGAGTTGTTTAAAATTGATATTAATAAAAGAAAAAAGCGCCATTAAGGCGCTTTTTTCTTTTTAAAAAACGTCATATTTGTAAAAAAACCACAATTGTTTTTATGGAAATTATACACCACCTTTTAATAGGGTTTATTACGTCCTTTTTAGGAACCCTGTTTCCAAGCATGTTAAACATGACCTCTGTTAAAATAAGCATCAAAGAAACACAAAAGAAAGCAATTTATTTTTCTGCAGGAGTTTCTGTAATTGTGATAATTCAGGCTTATATTGCTGTTAGTTTTTCAAAAATATTACTAGACAACCCAAGGTATTTAATTGTGCTTCAACATGCAGGAATCATTGCTTTTATTGGGCTTTCGGTGTTCTTCTTTAGCAATGCAAGGAAGAAAAAAAAGAAAGAATTAAACAACAATAGTAGTAAAGGGAAGGGCTTTGTTTCTGGCATTTTACTATCTTCTTTAAACATGTTTGCAATCCCTTTTTATTTTGGGGTTACTAGCTTTCTAGTGATGATGCATTGGTATAAATTTACTCTTATTAATAATATCTTCTTTGTTTTAGGCTCAGCCCTAGGTACATTTTCCATTCTTCTATTATATGCTTATTTAGCAAAAAAAACAGAAAATAAAATTGAATACTTAGCAAACCAAATGGATTTAGTACTAGGAATTATTACAGGATTGATTGTGATAATCAATGTAATAGATGTTCTATTATAAAATCAAAGTTTTGTAAATTTATAGCGTGAACATCACGTTTCAATATCGAAAAATTATTCATGTAGATATGGATGCTTTTTATGCTTCCGTTGCACAATTAGACAATCCAGAGCTAAAAGGAAAACCTATTGCTGTTGGTGGTGGCGGAAAAAGAGGTGTTGTTGCCGCTGCGAGTTACGAAGCCAGAAAATATGGAGTTAGATCTGCAATGAGTGGTGTTTTAGCCAGACAAAAATGCCCACATCTTATTTTTGTAAAAACAGACTTTGAACGATATAAAGAAATATCAACTAAAATTCGACAAATTTTTTACGAGTATACAGATTTAGTAGAGCCTCTTTCCTTAGATGAAGCCTATTTAGATGTTACAGAAAACAAAAAAGGAAATCCATCTGCAAGTTTAATTGCACAAGAAATTAGAGATCGTATATACAGTGAATTAGCCTTAAGGGCTTCTGCCGGAATATCTATCAACAAGTTTATAGCAAAAGTAGCATCAGATATTAACAAACCAAACGGACAAAAAACAATTAATCCCGAAGAGGTGCTTCTTTTTTTAGAAGAACTTTCAGTTAATAAATTTTACGGTGTAGGAAAGGTAACCGCTGCAAAAATGAATAACCTAGGGATTTTTAATGGATTAGATTTAAAAAAGAAACCACTAGAAGAGCTAACAAAGCTCTTTGGAAAGTCTGGAACCTACTATTATAATATTGTAAGAGGAATTCACCACAGTACAGTAAAACCCAATAGAATTAGAAAATCTATAGCAGCAGAAAGAACCTTTTCTGAGAATATTTCTTCTGAAGTATTTATGCTAGAAAGACTTTATAAAATTGCAGAAGAGCTAGAGAGAAGAATGATAGCGTCAGAAACAAAAGGAAAAACAATTACCTTAAAAATTAAATACAGCGATTTTACCCAACAAACAAGAAGTAAAACGGTACAAAATTTTATTCAAAAGAAAGATGAAATCATGCAAACTGTAAAAGAGTTATTATATCAAGAAAAATTTAAAAATTCTGTACGCTTATTAGGTATTTCTTTTTCTAACTTAGACACTGCAAAAAAAGAACCTGTTTGGGTTCAGTTAATCTTTGAGTTTTGAGCATAAAAACACCTTGGGCTTTTAATAAGAAAACGGAATTTCAAACAAGAGGGTATTTCAAATGAAAAGAATCATTAGAACAGACAATAATAATTTAGATTTTCAGGCTTTAATAACTGAGTTAGACGCCTATTTAAAAATAACAGATGGCGAAGATCATGAGTTTTATAATCAGTTTAATAGTTTAAAAAAAATAAATAATGTGGTGGTTGCTTTCCAAAATGAACAAGCTATTGGCTGCGGAGCTTTCAGAAAGTTTGATGCAAATACTGTTGAAATTAAAAGGATGTATGTAAAAGTAACATATAGAGGTTCTGGAGTTGCTAATACCGTTTTAAGTTCTTTAGAGGAATGGGCTTCAGAAGAAGGGTTTACAAAATGTGTTTTAGAGACAGGAAATCGTCAGATAGATGCAATTAAATTTTATAAAAAATCTGGATATAGAAGCATTCCAAATTACGGGCAGTACGCTCAAATGGAAGATAGTAATTGCTTTGAAAAATTAGTATAATGAATTACAGTTACTGGGAATATAAAGAATGGTTTACTGGCAATGATTTTGTAATTATTGGCAGTGGAATTGTAGGTTTAAATTGTGCAATTAATTTAAGAGAGCGTTTTCCAACATCAAAAATCATTATTTTAGAAAAAGGCCTACTTCCGCAAGGAGCTAGCACAAAAAATGCTGGTTTTGCTTGTTTTGGAAGCACTTCAGAATTGTTAAGCGACCTTAAAACACATTCAGAGCAAGAGGTTTTTCAGTTGGTAAAAAAGAGATGGGAAGGCCTACAACTATTAAGAAACCTATTAGGAGATAAGAACATAGATTACCAACATCATTATGGGTATGAGTTATTTTCCGATGAAGCTTTTTTTGAAGAATGTGAGAAAAAAACATTGGAATTAAATCAGTTATTATTTCCACTTTTTAAAAACGCTGTTTTTTCTTCAGTTCACAATAAGTTTAAGTTTAAAAAGACGGTGCCTACCTATTTAGTAAATCAATTTGAGGGCCAGATAGATACTGGAAAAATGGTGTCTCAATTATTAAAAATAGCACAACAAAAAGGAATAATAATTTTAAATAATACAACCGTTCAAGGGTTTTCAGAAGACACGAACAAGGTGAAGATTGAAACAGATCAAGGAGTTTTTACAGCGTCTAAATTGTTTTTTGCCACCAACGGATTCTCCAAAGAACTGCTTCAAGAAAACGTAGCTCCCGCTAGAGCGCAGGTACTCATAACAAGTCCTATAAAAAATCTTCACATTAAAGGAACTTTTCACTTAGAGGAAGGGTATTATTATTTTAGAAATATTAATAATAGAATTTTATTAGGAGGCGGAAGAAATCTAGATTTTAAGACAGAAGAAACCACAGAATTTGGACAGACCAACAGAATTCAGAACAAACTAGAAGAACTTTTAAAAACTACCATTTTACCAAATACAGATTTTCAAATAACACATCGTTGGAGTGGTATTATGGGTGTTGGAAATCAAAAAAACCCCATTGTAAAACAACTTTCTGAGAACGTCTTTTGTGGGGTTCGTTTAGGCGGCATGGGTGTTGCTATTGGCTCATTGGTTGGTAAGGAATTGGCTGCCTTGCTAGACTAAATAACTCCTTATATTTAGTATCTTTACTACAATGCTTAAAAAAACAGTTGTATTTCTTTTATTAATATTCACCAGCGCTCTTTCTTCTCAAGAATGGACACAAAACAGTGAGCAAACAACAGTGTTGTTTACCATTAAAAATTTTGGGATATCCGTAGACGGTTTTTTTAACAAGGCAACTATTAAAACAAACTTTAATTACAAAGACCTTTCTAATAGCTATATCAACGCAGTTGTTATGGTAAATTCTATTTCTACAGGTATAGACGGGAGAGACAAACACTTATTAGAAGAAGATTATTTTGATGCTATTAACTACACAAAAATTAGATTAGAGTCTTCAAAAATTGAAGAGAATACAGATGGTGACCTTCTTCTTTTTGCGACGCTAAGCATTAAAGGAATTACAAAAAAGATAGAAATACCAATAGATGTTTCAGAAAAGAATTCAACCCTAATATTAAGCGCTTCAATGACACTTAACCGTAAAGATTTTAATGTAGGTGGTCGGAGTTTTGTTTTGTCTAATAATGTAAAAATTCAAGTAGAATATTCTGCAATAAAATAACAATTGAAAATAACAACAACATTTGATGTAATTATAGTGGGCGGAGGATTGGCCGGATTAACAAGCGCTATTCATTTATCTACACGTAAGAAACGGGTATTATTAATCGAAAAAAATGAATACCCTAAGCACAAAGTATGTGGAGAATATATTTCTAATGAAGTACTGCCATATTTAAATTCTCTAGGGATTAACCCAATAAATGAAGGGGCTAAACAGATCACAAAAGTTCATATAAGTACCACAAAAAGTAATCTAATAAAAGGTGAATTACCCCTAGGAGGTTTTGGAATGAGTCGTTATTTTTTAGATAATTTATTGGTAAAAAAAGCACATTTAAACGGTGTTCAAATTTTAAAAGACACGGTAGATTCTATTCACTTTAAAAAAGACTCTTTCACAATTACAACAAAAAGTTCTGGAGTATTTCAAAGCAAAATTACCATAGGCGCTTTTGGTAAAAGATCTTCTTTAGACCAAAAAATGAAGCGAAAATTCATTCAAAAAAAATCTCCGTATTTGGCAGTGAAAATTCATGTAAAAGGGGTGTTTCCAGAAAACCTGGTGGCACTACATAATTTTAAAGGTGGCTATTGTGGCGTTTCTAAAGTAGAAGACAATGCTATTAATGTCTGTTATATTACAGAATACCGTTCGTTTAAAAAACATAAAAACATCACAGATTTTCAAGAACAAGTTGTTTTTAAAAACGAACATTTAAGAAAAATATTTAAAGAATCAACACCTGTCTTTGAAAAACCACTAACCATTAGTCAAGTTTCTTTTCAAACAAAAAATCCTGTAGAAGATCATATCATTATGTGTGGAGATACTGCAGGAATGATTCATCCGCTATGTGGCAATGGAATGGGAATGGCTATTTCTAGTGCACGATTGGCAAGCGTGCGAATACTTCAGTTTTTAAATGGCGAAATAAAAACAAGAGAGGGTCTAGAAAAACAGTATCTTAGAGATTGGAATAAAGAATTTAAAATACGATTAAAAACAGGCCATTTTATCGCTTGGTTGTTTAGAAATCAAACCATCTCTCAAATAGCATATTCAATTTTAAAAAGAATACCCTCATTATTGCCTAAAATGATCAAATTTACCCACGGAAAACAACTGCGCACACTATGAGTTTTTTAGTTGATACTTCTTGCCGTTCTTCAGCAACAGAAATGATGGACGATTTTACTCTTGAAGGAGATATGTTTAGAGACACCTTAGACAAACTAGAAACCATTAACAGACTTCTAGGTGGAAATTCAGTAACTATTAAAGGTTTAAAAAAATTACTTAAAACATCCTCAAAAAGCAAGACAATTACAATGATAGATTTGGGTTGTGGGCATGGAGACATTTTAAGAGATGTTGCTAAGTTTGGCAGAAAGAACAACTATAGGTTTAAACTTATAGGAATAGATGCAAATGATGCAGCTATAGATTATGCAAGAGAACTGTCTATAGATTATCCGGAATTGAGTTTTGAAACGATTGATATTTTCTCAGAAGAGTTTAAAAAACAGACATATGATGTTGTTTTGTGTACCTTGTTTTTACACCATTTTAAAAGCGATGAACTCATATCTTTTTTAAAACCAACGGTACAAAAAGCAACAATTGGAGCGGTTGTGAATGATTTACATAGGCATAGACTTGCGTACTATCTTTTTAAACTGATAGGGCTTTTTATTAAAAATAAGATGGTTAGGGAAGACGGTTTAACCTCTGTTTTGAGGGCTTTTAAAAGAAAAGAGTTAGAGGCTATTTTAACACAAGTACAAGTGCCATTTTCTATTCAATGGAAATGGGCTTTTAGATATTTATGGATTTTAAAAAAAGATCCTATTCATTAAAAGAATTCCTGCTTTTTAGGAAATATTATGAGCGTAAAAATACTATCTGTAGCAAAACAGCTACCAAAACACACAAGAGAAACTAAAGACATTATTCCGTTTGTCAAACTATGGATGCAGGGTCAGGAAACAAGGTTTCAACGAAAAGTTTTAAAGCTTTTTGAAGGAGCCGGTGTAGACAGGCGTTACTCTATTATGGATGCAGAAGAAGTTTTTTTGAATTCGTCTTTTGAAGATAAAAACAAGATTTATGTTCGGGAGGTTACAACTTTGGCAGAACAGTCATTAAAAAAATCGTTAGAAAAAGCAAGCCTACAGCCTACAGATATAGATTATATTATTACTGTTAGTTGTACAGGAATTATGATTCCCTCTGTAGATGCCTACTTAATTAATAGTTTGCAAATGAGGCAAGATATTGTGAGACTTCCGGTGACAGAAATGGGTTGTGCAGCAGGAGTTTCGGGAATTATTTACGCAAAAAATTTCTTACAAGCCAATCCAAATAAAAGAGCTGCTGTGATAGCAGTAGAATCACCCACAGCCACTTTTCAATTAGAAGATTTTTCTATGGTAAATATTGTGAGTGCCGCAATTTTTGGAGATGGAGCCGCAAGTGTTATTTTATCATCTTATGAAGAAGACAAAGGCCCTAAAATTATAGATGAAGCGATGTATCATTTTTATGATTCAACTCATATGATGGGCTTTAAATTGGTGAACTCTGGGCTACAAATGATTTTAGACAAATCTGTTCCAGAAACTATTTCAAATCATTTTCCAATGATAGTTCACCCGTTCTTAGAGCGGAATAATCTAACAATTGAAGATATAAATCATTTAATTTTTCATCCAGGAGGCAAGAAAATAGTTCAGACTGTGGAAGATTTATTTGGGTCTTTAGGAAAGAACATAGACGACACAAAAGAAGTTTTACGATTGTATGGAAATATGTCTAGCGCTACCGTATTGTATGTTTTAGAACGATTTATGAATGGAGACAGACAATCAGGAGAAAAAGGCTTAATGCTTAGTTTTGGGCCAGGTTTTTCTGCCCAAAGAATATTATTAGAATGGTAAAAGAATTTGAAGATAAAAACGAGTGGGCATTAATTTTAGGGGGCTCTAGTGGATTGGGCTTGGCAACAGCAAAAAAGTTAGCCAAACACGGAATGAATATTTGTATTGTTCATAGAAACTCTAGAACACAGCTGCCTGACATTGAGAAAGAATTTAATGAAATTACTCAAGAAGGAGTCTATTTTATTAGCTATAATACAGATGCGTTTCACTCAGAAAAGAGAGCTGCATTGATAGAAGATTTAGCAGAAGAGCTAGAAGGAGGTACCATAAAAACACTAGTACATAGTGTTGCCAAAGGAAATTTAAAACCCATGATTTCTGAATCTACACCTACCTTACAAACAGACGACTTTCAATTAACAATACAAGCAATGGGAATTAGTTTGTATGACTGGACCAACGCTATTTTTGAAGCAAGGTTGTTTTCGGATGATGCACGAGTTATTAGCTTTACAAGTGAAGGGAATACAAAAGCATGGAAAAATTATGCAGCTGTGTCTGCAGCAAAAGTAACCTTAGAAGCCATTACAAGAAATATTGCATTAGAGTATGCGCCTTTTGGGATTAGAGCAAATTGTATTCAAGCAGGAGTTACAGATACGGCGTCTCTACGAATGATTCCAGGAAGTGACGAAATAAAAAAACACTCTTTATTGCGCAATCCTTTTAACAGATTAACATTGCCAGAAGACGTTGCCAATGTTGTGTATTTATTATCTAAAGACGAAGCTGCGTGGATTAATGGCACCATTATTCCTGTAGACGGAGGAGAACACATAAGTTAAACAATTGAACAATCAAAAAATCATACAACTTTTACCATATCAAACACCTTTTTTGTTTGTAGAAGAACTAACGTCTCTCTCAGAAAATGGTGTAGAAGGGTTTTATACCTTTAAAGAAGACGAATATTTTTATCAAGGTCATTTTAAAGACAACCCAATAACCCCTGGAGTTATTTTAACCGAAGTAATGGCACAAATTGGTGTTGTTTGTTTAGGAATATACTTACTAAGTGAGTCTGTCTCTGAAACAAAAAAACCACAAATTGCACTTAGCTCTAGTGAAGTAGATTTCTTTTTACCTGTTTTTCCCAAAGAACGCGTAAAGGTAATTTCAGAGAAAGTTTATTTTAGATTTAACAAACTAAAATGTAAGGTGCAATTGTTTAATGAAAAAAATGAGCTGGTTTGTAGAGGAACTATTTCAGGAATGTTAAAACCAATGAAGAATGAAACATAGGGTTGTTATTACAGGGATGGGAGTTGTAGCACCAAATGCTGTTGGCTTAGACAATTTCTTAGCAGCAATTCAGCAAGGAAGGTCTGGAATTACATTTCATCAAAAACTACAAGACTTAAAATTTTCTTGCTGTATTGGAGGAATTCCTCCTGTTTCAGAAGAGATCAAAAATAAGTACCTAACACCACTTCAATTGCGTGGATTTGATAGTGCTGGCATTTTATATGGATGCATTGCAGGAATGGACGCTTGGAAAGATGCAGGTTTTGTTATTGATAAAAACTCACCAATAGATTATAATTCGGGAATGGTTTTTGGAACAGGCACCTCCGGAATAGAAAAATTTAGAGAAGCAATTTATAAATTAGACGATCAAAAGGTAAAACGCTTGGGAAGTACTGTGGTGGTTCAAACCATGGCAAGTGGCATTAGTGCTTATTTAGGCGGCATTCTAGGAATGGGAAACCAAGTGACTACAAATTCATCTGCTTGTACTACCGGTACAGAAGCATTATTAATGGGTTTTGAACGTGTACAGGCAGGAAAGGCAAGAAGAATGTTGGTGGGGAGCTGTAGTGATGATGGGGCCTATATTTGGGGCGGATTTGATGCAATGAGGGTGATGACATATAAGCACAACGAAACTCCGGAAAAAGGATCGAGACCCATGAGTGCAGACGCATCAGGTTTTGTTCCTGGGAGCGGTGCAGGAGCCTTGGTTTTAGAATCTCTAGAAAGTGCTTTGGAAAGAAAAGCAACTATTTATGCTGAGGTATTGGGAGGGAATATCAATTCTGGAGGACAACGAAACGGCGGAACCATGACGGCACCAAATTCTGAAGCGGTACAAAAATGTATTGCAGATGCAATGAAAGATACCAACATAACAGGCGCAGATATTGACGCTATTAATGGGCACTTAACGGCAACGATTAAAGATCCTATAGAAATAGAAAACTGGACAAAAGCACTGGGAAGAAGAGGACAAGAATTTCCAATGATAAATTCACTAAAATCTATGGTTGGGCACTGTCTTGCAGCTGCAGGAGCCATAGAAAATGTAGCTACAGTGTTGCAGCTAAAACACCAATTTGTTTTTCCAAACATTAACTGTGAAGAGGTACATCCAGACATTTTACAGTTAATTTCAAAAGAAAAAATACCAACCAAATACACACCAAAAAAACTACAGATCATCGCAAAAGCAAGTTTTGGCTTTGGAGATGTAAACGGATGTATTATTTTTAAGAAATATTAAAAAAGTACGATTACTAATAGACTCAAAAACAACCATTATTAAAAAGAGTATTCATGACCAGAGAAGAACTAATTACCTCACTTCAAAAAATTGTAAAGCCTTATGTTCAAGATCAAGAGGCATTTAAAAACCTGTCTGAAGAGACCGATTTTATTAATGACCTAAAAATTAATTCTGCCAATTTGGTAGATATTATTTTAGATGTAGAAGATGAGTTTGACATTGAGATAGATAACGATTCTATGGAAAAAATGCTTTCAGTAAAAGCAGCAATGGATGTTATTGAAACCAAATTAGCAGCCTCTTGATTGGCAACGACATTATAGACTTATCTCTTGCTAAAACAGCAAGTAATTGGCAACGAAAAGGCTTTTTAGAAAAGCAATTCACGGCCAATGAACAACAACTTATTTTAGAAGCACCAAATTCTTTTGTGATGGTTTGGAGACTTTGGAGCATGAAGGAAGCTGCGTATAAAATTTATACGCAACAACATATAGTACGGTTTTTTGCTCCAAAAAAATTTGAATGTAAATTAAGATCAGCTAAAGAAGGGGTGGTTTGCTTTAAAGGTCAAAAGTTTTACACGAGCTCACTTATAAATCAGCGCTACATTTTTACCAAAGCCAGTCTAGAAAAAGAAATTAGTGCATATTCCGAAATGGCGCTTCCTCATGAAATAGACAATAAGATTAAGAAGAAATTAAAAGAACTAACAGCGCTTTCTGTTTCTGGAATTGAACAAAAAAAATCAAAAAACGGAGCTCCTAATTATTACCATAATGAAACACCGTTAACAAGATCTTGTTCAATTTCACACCACGGAAATTACGGAGCATTTTCATTTGTACAAGCTTAAGTAATGACAAACCTAAAAGAAGCTCTTTTTCAGCAGTGTGTAGCTCATGTAAATACACGGTTACAAACTATACAAACTATTATTTCTTCACACCAAAAAGCATTGAGTTCGGAAACCAAAAGTTCTGCAGGAGATAAACACGAAACCGGTAGGGCCATGTTGCAATTAGAAATGGAAAAAGCGGGGCAGCAATTAGCATCAGTACAACAAATGCAACAAACACTGGCTAGGGTTGCTATTACAAAATCATCAACAAGTGTTCGTCTAGGAACTATTATAGAGACCTCCTCAATACGTTATTTTTTAAGTGTTTCAGCAGGGAAATTAACAGTCAACGAAATTACCTATTTTGCTATTTCAGCTTCTTCGCCAATAGGGAAGTTATTAGTAGGAAAGCAAGCTGGAGACACTTTTCGCTGGAACGGAAAAGAAATAAAAATAAATAACGTACTCTAAGAGTATCTAGGTGTTCAATAAAACAAATATTATTTTTTAAAAGAAAGAGAAACTTCTTTTTTTGAGGCAATCTTTTCAGAACTCTGAAAGAAAATTATTTGAGAATTAAAGCGCGCTTCAATTAACCAATAAAACCCTTTAAAGTAGGATCTTATTACTGTTGCTTTGTGAGTAGAGTTCTCGGAAATTTTAATTTGGTGAGGATATAATAACCTTTTTTCTCCATCTAAATAAATTTCATTTACATCATCAAATAAAGCGGCTACATACTGTTCAGGGGGGTTTTTATATAAGCTTCTTGGAGAGTCGTTTGCAACTACTTGTTTGTTTTTAAGCACCATCATATTATCTGCAAAAGAAAGGGCATCATCTCCGTCATGTGTTGCTACAATACAAGAAATATGTTTCTCTTTAAGATAGCTAAAGAGCTTTCTTCTGAGTGAATTCTTTTTAAAATTATCTATTTGACCAAAAGGCTCGTCTAATAAAATAAGCTCAGGTTCTTTTGCCAAAGCTCTTGCAATTGCTACGCGCTGCTGCTGACCTCCGCTTAAGGTTTTTACCTTTTCATAGGCAAAGTCAGACATTTCAATAACCGCTAGTAATTCGTTAGTTCTGCGTTCTTTTTCTTCAGGATAAAACCTAGACAAGAACTTCCCAATATTCTCTGCAACAGATGTGTATGGCATTAAATCAAAATCTTGCGCAACATATTTAAAGAAATCCATCCCAGGAACTAGATGAAAAGAAGGCCCTAACACCTGTTGGTCTTTCCAAAAAACAGTTCCGTCTTTTAAGTCTAGCAAGCCATAAACAGCTTTTAATAAGGTAGATTTTCCTGAGCCGCTTTCACCCATAATAAACAGGTGTTGTCCGGCATTTAAAGTGAAAGAAATATTGGATAATATCTCTTTTTTAGGAGTGTATTGAAACGAGATGTTAGATACTTTAAGCATAAAAAACCGCAAATTAGCTGAGGTAATTTGCGGTGTAAAAATACTGAAAAAAGTATCAGTTAGCTTTTAATTTTAGCTTTTGGAGGATTTGGCAATCTGTCAAATCCCATGTTGTATAAAGTAAAGCCAAAAATATCAGCATATTGCTCAATGGTTTTTGCTATTGGTGTTCCAGCACCATGGCCCGCATTTGTTTCAATTCTAATTAATACCGGATTGTTACCAGCCTGTTTGTCTTGTAATTCTGCCGCAAACTTAAAACTGTGTGTAGGAACTACCCGGTCATCATGATCTCCAGTGGTGACTAATGTTGCAGGATAGCTTGTACCTTCTTTAACATTGTGTACAGGTGAATATCCTTTTAAATAGGCAAACATTTCCTTACTTTGCTCGGCGGTTCCATAGTCATACGCCCATCCGGCACCGGCCGTAAATGTATGGTAGCGCAACATGTCTAAAACACCTACTGCAGGCAAGGCTACACGCATTAAATCGGGTCTTTGTGTCATGGTAGAGCCAACAAGTAATCCACCATTAGACCCCCCTCTAATTGCTAAGTACTCTGAAGAGGTATAGTTGTTTTCAATAAGATATTCTGCCGCAGCAATAAAATCATCAAAAACATTTTGTTTTTTCATTTGAGTTCCTGCATCATGCCATTTTTTACCATATTCTCCACCACCTCGTAGGTTTGGAACAGCATAGATACCTCCTTGCTCCATCCAAACGGCATTAGCAATACTAAAACCAGGATTTAAACTAATATTAAACCCTCCGTAACCATATAAGATTGTTGGATTTTTACCATTTAATTCTAAGCCTTTTTTATGAGTGATAATCATTGGAACTTTTGTTCCGTCTTTCGATTCATAAAACACTTGATTGCTTATATAATCATTTGAATTAAAATCAATTTCAGGACTCCAATACAATTTAGTTTCTCCAGTTTTTATATTTAAAGTATAAATACTAGAAGGTGTATTGTAGTTGGTAAAAGAAAAATAATCTATAACAGCATCTTTTTTACCTCCAAAACCGCCAGCATTTCCAACCCCTGGCAATGTTATTTCACGAATTTTATTTCCATCAAAATCATATTGTATTACTTTAGAAACAGCATCTACCATGTATTCTGTAAAGAAATACCCACCACCAGAAGAAGCACTTAATACATATGCTGTTTCTGGAATAAAATCTTTCCAGTTTTTAGGAGTAGGATTTGATGCCTCTACGGTTACAATTTTTTGATTTGGAGCATCTAAATTGGTTACTAAATAAAGCGTAGTTCCTTTACTGTCTATTACATAGGTATCACTTTCAAAGTTATTTACTATAGGAATTAAGGGACTGTTTTTCTTTGTTAAATCTTGAATAAAAAGCTTGTTTCCAGAAGTAGATGTTGAAGCCGAGATAATTAAGTATCGATCATCTTCAGTTAATGAACCGCCCACATATCTGTGTTTTTGAACTGCAGTTGCTCCAAAAACAACTGGGTCATTTTTTTGAGAAGTTCCTAATTTGTGATAGTATAGTTTGTGTTGATCTGTTTTTGCAGAAAGTTCGCTTCCCTCGGGCTTGTCATAACTAGAGTAATAAAAACCTTCATTTCCTTTCCAGGAAATACCAGAGAACTTTACATCTATAAGGGTATCTTCTTTTATTTTTTTTGAAGCAACATCCATCACTATAATCTTACGCCAATCGCTTCCGCCCTCTGAAATAGAATAGGCGGTTGTTTTTCCATCTTTTGAAAAAGTTAAGCCACTCAACGAGGTAGTTGCATCTTCAGAAAAGGTGTTAGGGTCTAAGAAAACCTCTTCATTATCATCATCATCTTTTTTCCTATACACTACATATTGGTTTTGTAAGCCGTTGTTTTTATAGTAATAGGTATAATCTCCTTCAATAAAAGGAGCACCAATTTTTTCGTAGTTCCACAATTCAGAGAGGCGGTTTTTTAATTGTTTTCTATAAGGAATATTAGAAAGATAGTTAAAAGTAACTTTATTTTCTGTTGTTACCCACTCTTCAGTTTCTGGGCTTCTATCGTCTTCTAGCCAACGATAGTTGTCTATTACTTTGGTATCAAAATAGGTTTCTATGACAGGTTTTTTGGCTGTTTCAGGATAGTTCACAATGTTTTTTCTTTTGTTAGGTTCTTCTTTACAAGCATGAAGCACTAGGGCAAAGCAAAGAATAGGAATGAGGAAATTTTTCATTTTTTTAAGAATTATTGATCCTCTAAATTAGGATAATTTTTTTAATTTAAAACGTTTAAATTTGCAGAAATAAAAAAATTAATATGACTGAAGATTTAACAAAGAAGACCTTTTTAGAAAAAGTTTTTAATTATGAAAAAAACAAAGAATGGGTATTTGAGGGGAAGGTACCAGCAATCATAGATTTTTATGCAGATTGGTGTGGCCCTTGTAAAATGATTGCTCCTATTTTAGAAGAGCTAAGTAACGAGTATGAAGGTAAAATAAACATTTACAAAGTAGATACCGAGGCAGAGCAAGAATTGGCAGCGGCATTTGCCATAAGAAGTATTCCTTCTATGCTATTTATTCCTATGAATGAACAGCCTCAAATGTCTAATGGCGCCCTGCCAAAACAAGAGTTGCAAAAACTAATTCAAGAAGTTTTAAAAGTGGAGATCTAAATAATTTTTTTATTTTTCTGTAACAAACCAACAAACAAAGACTTCTATAAACAATTAAACAAGCTAATTCATGATCTCACACTTTTTAAAACTAGAATGGAAACAATTTGTTCGTTCTGCCTCCTTTGGGAAAAGTATTGCCTTAAAAATACTAATGGGCTTTTTTGCATTGTATTTTATTGTTTGCTTTTTAGCTATTGGTGTATTAGGCTATTATATCTTAAAAAAACAACTCCCAGACTCAGACCCTTTACAGATTGTAAATTCATTTTTATTGTACGCAATTTTAGCAGATTTAATATTTCGCTATTTAATGCAAAAGTTGCCCGTAATGAAAATAAAACCAATGCTTAATATCCCAATTAAAAAAAGTTCTTTGGTGAACTATGTTTTGGGGAAGTCTGCATTTTCAGCCTTTAATATTTTAGCCTTGTTTTTTTATATTCCTTTTGCGATTGTTTTAATAATAGAAGGGTATCATACCACAGGTGTTTTAGGATGGTTGTTCACTATGATTTTAATGATTCAGTCTGTGAATTTTTTAAACTTTTTAATTAATAAAAGCAATGCTGCTTTTGCATTAATTCTAGGATTATTAGGATCTTTAATTGCATTGCATCAATTTGATGTTTATAATATTGCCAGCATTGGAGGGCAGGTTTTTGATGCAGTTTATGCAACACCAATATATGCCATTATTTCACTACTAATTTTAGTTGTTTTATATCAATTAAATTACAAAAAACTTAGGGCTCAGGTTTATTTAGACGAAGGTATTTTAGAGGAAGTCGCGGAGGCGAAATCATTAGATTTATCATGGGCAGATAGACTAGGTGACGTAGCCCCTTTTATAAAAAATGATATCCGGTTAATTTGGAGAAATAAAAGAACGAAGACTGTTTTTTTAATGTCTTTTTTATTCCTTTTTTATGGCTTAATTTTTTTCACTCAAAAGACTTATAGAGATATGCCTGCCATGCTAATGTTTGCTTCTTTATTTATTACGGGAGGTTTTGCTTTAAACTATGGGCAGTTTATTCCTGCTTGGGATAGTGCACATTATAAGTTGTTGATGAGTCAGAGTTTTAGTTATCGTAAATTTTTAGAATCAAAATGGGTTTTAATGGTCTCAATGACAGCGTTACTTTACTTATTAAGCTTCCCCTATTTATATTTTGGCACAGAGATTTTCTTAATGATTACTGCAGGGGCAGTATTTAATATTGGTTTTAATTCACTTTTTTTATTGTATGCCGGGTCATTTAACAGAAAACGAATAGACCTAACAAAAGGAGGTTTTGGAAACACCCAAGGAACGAGTGCAACACAGTTTCTTGTTGTTGTTCCATTAATGATATTCCCGATGCTTTTATTTTGGATTTTTAACAAATTTGTTGGCTATAACTCGGGTTTCTTTGTTGTTGCTGCTATTGGAGTTTTAGGATTAATTTTAAAAAACTTCTTCATGAACTTCATCGAGAAAAAATATATAAGAGACAAATACGCTATGATTAACGCTTTTGGAAAAGAAGCATAATTTTTAATTAAAAGAAAAAATAATGATTACAATAGATACAGTTTCAAAAAAATACGGAAAAGCAGAGGTTCTTAATATTGATGCTCTTGAAATTCCTACAGGACAAAGTTTTGGATTGGTAGGGAACAACGGAGCAGGAAAAACAACACTATTTAATATTCTACTAGATTTAATTAGGCCAACTACAGGTGCTATTGTTACTAACGATATCTCTGTTCATAAAAGTGAAGCATGGAAAAAATTTACAGGTTCTTTTATTGACGAGAGTTTTTTAATTAGCTATTTAACTCCTGAAGAATATTTTCAATTCATAGGAGATTTAAGAGGAATGAATAAAGCTGATGTAACAAGTTTTTTAAGTCAATTTGACGAGTTTTTTAATGAGGAGGTTTTAGGAAAGAAAAAATACCTAAGAGATTTAAGCAAAGGAAATCAGAAAAAAGTAGGAATTGTAGCTGCTATCATGGGAAACCCTCAAGTGATTGTTCTAGACGAACCTTTTGCCAACCTAGACCCAACAACACAAATACGCCTCAAGAAACTTTTAAAAACACTTACCACCGACAAAGACGTAACAGTGTTAGTTTCTAGCCATGATTTAAGTCACGTAACCGAAGTCTGCGAGCGCATAGTGGTTTTAGATAAAGGTCTTGTAGTAAAAGATATAACAACATCTAGAGAAACATTAAAAGAATTAGAGAGCTATTTTGCGGTTTAAGAAAATAAGTATCAGTTTTATTCCTATTTTTACAGACAGAATTGCAATATATTCCATTAGAATCAGTTGTAGTTAAGAGTTTATAATTCATGAAAAACAGTCAAAAAATAGGGTTTCTAAGCTTGTTGCTGCTTGTGTTTTCTTGTAGCACAAAGAAAGATGCGTTTTTAAACAGAAATTATAATGCAGTAACTACTGAATATAATATTTTGTACAATGGTGGTCTTGCTTTTCAGCAGGGAATTAATGAAATTAATTTAAATTACGAAGACGATTTTTTTGAATTACTACCAATAGAGCCTTTAAAGTTCGAAAGCAATAAAATTAAAGTACCTGTTTTTTCACCAAAAAAGGGTGGCTTGGGTGTTGGTTTCGGAGATGAAAATAAAACGGATTTAGAAGAGCAATTAACTCCTTTTGATATTTCAGAACAAAAAGCTGTAAAAGCAATCCAAAAGCACTCTATGAATATCTTAGGAAAAGAACGCAACAAAAAAATAGATGATGCGTATCTTCTTCTCGGAAAATCAAGATACTATACAGAGCGTTTTATTCCGGCAATAGATGCCTACAATTATATCATAGCAAATTACCCTAAAGCAAGTTTAATTAACGAGACTAAAATTTGGAGAGCGAAAGCCCATATTAGAATAGAGAATGAAGAACTAGCTATAGAAACACTGGAGATATTACTTAGAAAACTAGATTTACCAGATTTAATTCGAGAAGAAGCCAATACAGCATTGGCCATGGCGTATACCAAAATGGACAGTGTTCATATCGTAAGAAAACACTTATGGGAAGCAACTAAAACATCAAAAAATAAAGTTCAAAAAGCTAGAAACTTATTTGTTTTAGGTCAATTGTATGGTTTGGATAAAATTAAAGACACCGCCTCTATCGTTTTTAATAATTTAATAAATTTTAAAAAAGCACCTTATAAATACAAAATCTATGCAGCGATAGAATTGGCTAAAAATTCTGTCTCAGACTCATCATCTTTAGCCCTGCTAAAACAGTATAGAAAACTAATAAAGAACAGAGACAATAGGCCTTATTTAGATGGGCTTTATTATCAAGTTGCTTTATTAGAAGAAGAGAGAGATAGTGTTTCGAAAGCAATTTTGAATTATAATAATTCATTACGGGCAAAAAATGGAGGAGCAAAACAAAAAACGTATAGCTACGAGAAGTTGGCAAACATTTATTTTAAAAAGTTAGAATATGTCTCAGCTGGAGCATATTACGACAGTATATTGCAGGTTGCAACAAATAAGGAAACTCTCAGGTTAAAAAGAATTGAAAGAAGGTCTAAGAACTTAAAGTCGCTAACAAAGTTTGAAGAAATTCTTCAAACAAACGATAGTATTCTTAGCCTTGCTGCCTTACCAAAAGATCAATTAGAACAGTATTTTGAAGCATATATAGATAAGATTAAAAAAGAAGACGAAGAATTAGCACAAAGAAAACTAAATGAAATTTCTTTTGGAAGTTCTTTTGGTGGAGGAACACAATCTACAGAAACTAAAGGGAAGTGGTATTTTTACAATGTGCAATCGTTAGGGTTTGGAAAAGGAGAATTTAGACGCATCTGGGGAACTAGGCCTTTAGAAGACAATTGGAGAAGATCAGATAAATCTATTATTACCAATGAAACTGCAGAAGAAGAGATTGTTGCCAATCAAAAAACAGCACGGTATGAACTTTCTACTTATTTAGAGACAGTTCCTTCAACAAGAAAAGAAATAGATTCACTAGTTTTTGATAGAAATACAGCCTTGTTTGAACTAGGCTTAATTTATAAAGAACAGTTCAAAAACATACCACAATCAATTAACAATCTTGAGCGACTGTTGACTTCGAGCCCTGATAAAGAATTAATCTTGCCGTCAAATTATCATTTATATCAACTTCATTCATTGAGTGGAAGCATAAAAGCAGCAAAGTATAAGAATCTTATTTTAAACACCTATTCTGAATCTCCCTTTGCAAAAATTATTTTAAATCCAGAAATTCAACTTTCAAAAGAGAAAGAGGTAGACGAAGATTCTGAAGTTTACGAAATAGCTTATCGTTTGTATAAAGATGATTCTTTTGAAGATGTAATCTGTTTTATAGACATGACCATTCCAACCCTTGAAGAGGGGTCTATTTTAATATCTAAATTTGAATTACTAAAAGCATACGCAATAGGAAAATATCAAAATAAAGATTCGTATATTGTTGCCCTAGAGAAAGTTGCGGTAGATTATTCGCAAACAGAGCAAGGAAAAAAAGCCTTAGAAATTATGAAAAGACTAAAAAAATAATGTCTATGTTCAGCAACAAAGAAAAAACACAAAAAACCAAGGTTATGGAAATAAATGTTGTCGCAAAAAACACTACGATAAATGGAGATATTATCTCTGAAGGAGATTTTAGAATAGATGGAACTTTAGAGGGAAATATTAAAACAAAAGGACGTGTAATTATTGGTGTTGAGGGATCTGTAAAAGGAAAAATAGATGCAGTAAATTCTGATATAGAAGGAAAGTTTTCTGGAGAATTACTTGTTCAAGAAACTTTAACAATTAAAGCAACAGCAACTATTTCTGGAGATGTAATTATTGGAAAACTCTCTGTAGAACCAGGCGCAACATTTAATGCATCTTGTTCTATGAAAGGAGCAATAAAAGAACTCAACCAAAATGAGCAATCAAAAACCCTCTCAGAAAAAACCGCTTAAAAACGCACTCATACTTACTGGAGTTGCTTTTCAGATGGGGGCAACTATCTACCTATTTGTTATGTTAGGCAAATGGTTAGACAACTCATACAATAATGGAGCTAGAGCTTATGTTATTATCGCAACCTTAATGGGTGTTGGAATTTCTTTATACCTCACGGTAAAACAATTGAATAGGATCAACTCTTAATGAACCAAATACTTTTAAATTTTTTAAGCAGAATTATTTTAATCACAGGGGCGGCTTTTTCTGTTCATATATTGATACTATATTTTCTAGACTTTCCGCTTTTTAAAAATAAAATATTGCTTTCGTACACCGCGAATATATTACTAGCGATGCTTGTTTTTTTGATGCTTTTTTTTTTAAGAAAGAAATTTAAAAACCAATTAGGAGTTATTTTTTTAATAGGAAGTATTCTGAAATTTGGCCTCTTTTTTATTTTTTTTTACAAGCCTTATAATGCTGATGGTATTATTTCTAGAACAGAATTTTTCGCTTTTTTTGTGCCTTACTTTTTTACACATACTATAGAGATTTTTAGCCTCTCTAAATGGTTAAACAAAATCTAATAACAAACAGCTTGTATTCTGGTCAAAAAACCCAGTAAAATAAAGTTTAAAATAGTTTTTATTTTTAGGATAAAAACTTACATTTGCATCGATTTTTAAGCCACTATTATTTAGAGTTAAATGCATAGAAAAATAACTGTAAAAGCGTTAACCTTAGTCTTCTTTTTATCCTCCATAGCAATTTTTGCAAGCGATGATAAAAAAACGACAGAAGAAAAGACGAAGGAGCAAAGAGAAAAAGAAGTAGAAGAATATATTCCTCATCACCTTTTAGATTCGCATGACTTTAGTTTGTTTTCATACACAAGCGATGAAGGAGAGCACGTGTATGTTGGTTTTCCTTTGCCCGTTATTTTATGGGATGATGGTTTAACTGTATTTATGTCTTCAGAATTTCACCATGGTGAAACAGTTGCAAAATCTGGAGAAAACTATTATAAATTAGATCATGGCAATATCTATAAAACAGATGCTGTAGGAACAATTAGCTATGATGCATCTCATCATGCAACAAACATAAAGCCAATAGATTTTTCAATAACAAAAAATGTATTTACTGTTATGATGGTTGGTTTGCTGATGTTTTTTATGTTTAGCAGCATGGCAAAAGCATACAAGAAAAACGAATCTATGCCAAAAGGAATGGGCCGCTTATTAGAGCCAATAGTAATTTACATTCGTGATGATATTGCCAGACCAAATATTGGAGAAAAGCATTACAAAAAATACATGAGCTATTTACTTACTGTATTTTTCTTTATTTGGATAATTAACTTATTTGGATTAACTCCTCTAGGAATTAATGTAACCAATAATATTGCCATCACATTTTGTTTGGCAATAATTACCTACTTAATTACCACGTTTACCGCTAAAAAAGATTACTGGAAACACATTTTTTGGATGCCAGGAGTGCCAACGCCAATGAAATTTATCTTAATGCCAATAGAGTTGTTAGGAACCTTCATTAAGCCGTTTTCTCTAATGATCCGTTTGTATGCAAACATTACAGCAGGGCATATTGTATTGATGAGTATTTTAGGTATGATTTTTATCGCTCAAAATTGGCTAGGAGGATCGTTGTCTTTTTTATTAGCAATGGTATTAGGAATACTAGAATTATTAGTAGCGGCTTTACAAGCCTATATTTTCACAATGTTGTCTGCGCTCTATTTTGGGTCGGCAGTGGAAGAACACGATCATCATTAAGATGATTTTAAAATGAATTTTTAATTTTAAATATATATTATGGAAGGTTTAAATTTTATCGGAGCAGGATTAGTAGTAATCGGAGCAGGTATCGGTATCGGTCAAATTGGTGGAAAAGCAATGGAAGCAATTGCTCGTCAGCCAGAAGCGACAGGTAAGATCCAAACAGCGATGCTTATTGCAGCAGCTTTAATTGAAGGTATTGGATTTGCTGCACTATTTGCAGTATAAGCTAAGATTTTTAAAGTAATAGGTCTGGCGGTTGGCTATGACCTATTATTTTCATTAAACAAAAATATTTAAAAAAGCATACATTAGATATTATGGATAAATTAATCGAAGACTTTTCTGTTGGATTATTTTTTTGGCAACTAGTTCTTTTTGTAGGACTGGTCCTATTGTTAAAAAAGTTTGCCTGGAAACCAATCTTAAATTCGGTAAACGAAAGAGAAGAAGGTATTAAAGATGCCCTAGCTTCTGCTGAAGAAGCAAAGAAAGAGATGCAGAACTTAAACGCTAGTAACGAGCAATTGTTAAAAGACGCTAGGTCAGAAAGAGATGCATTGATGAAAGATGCTCGTGATATTAAAGACAAAATGATTTCTGATGCAAAAGAAGAAGCAAAAGAAGTTACGGCCAAATTAATAGACAATGCACTAACATCTATAGAGCAAGAAAAACAAGCAGCTTTAGCAGAATTAAAAAATCAAGTAGCAGAATTATCTATTGGTATTGCAGAAACAGTTATTAAAAAAGAATTAGCTTCTAAAGACGATCAGCTTAAGTTGGTTGAAGAAATTTTAAAAGAAGTTAAGTTAAGTTAAGAGCATGAAAGACGCAAGACCCGCATTAAGATACGCAAAAGCAATTTTGAATTTAGCCAAAGAAACATCGGCTGAAACAGAAGTGAATGCAGATATGCAGTTAATTGCAGCAACCATTTCTGAGAATCTAGATTTGGGTGTTATGCTAAAGAGTCCGGTGATTAAATCTTCGGAGAAGAAAAAAGTATTAAACAGCTTGTTTGCTGGAAAAATACATGTTATTTCTTTAGGAATGTTTAACTTATTACAAGAAAACAAACGAATGAGTATGCTACTATCCATTGCAAAACAATACTCAATAATATATGATTTTTTAAAGAGAATTCAAGTAGCAAAAGTTACCACTGCAGTTCCTTTAACAGAAGAATTACAAACAAAAGTAATGGCAAAAATTGTTGCACTAACTGGCAATAAGGCAAGCTTAGAAAACAGTGTAAATCCGGCTATTTTAGGAGGGTTTATATTGCGGGTTGGAGATGTGCAATACGATGCAAGTATCTCTAATCATTTAAACGAATTAAGAAAGGAATTTGACAACAGTCATTATATTCCAAAAATTTAATTATACATCAAATTATAAAAGATGGCGGCAATTAAACCAGCTGAAGTTTCAGCAATTTTAAAGCAACAATTAACAAATTTTGACGCAAATGCATCACTTGCAGAAGTAGGAAGTGTTCTACAAGTAGGAGATGGTATTGCCCGTGTGTACGGATTATCTAATGTACAATACGGAGAATTAGTTGAGTTTGATAACGGACTAGAAGGAATTGTATTAAACCTAGAAGAAGACAACGCAGGAGTTGTTTTATTAGGAGCTTCAACAACCATTAAAGAAGGATCAACAGTAAAACGTACCGAGAGAATTGCATCTTTAAGAGCAGGAGAAGGAATCGTTGGACGTGTTGTTGATACTTTAGGAAACCCAATAGATGGTAAAGGACCTATAGAGGGTAAAACCTATGAAATGCCCTTAGAGCGAAGAGCTCCTGGAGTTATTTATCGTGAGCCTGTTACAGAACCTTTACAAACAGGTATTAAATCTATTGACGCTATGATTCCTGTAGGAAGAGGTCAGCGTGAGTTGATTATTGGAGACCGTCAAACAGGTAAATCTACTGTAGCTTTAGACACCATCTTAAACCAAAAAGAATTTTATGATGCAGGGCAACCAGTCTACTGTATCTATGTAGCTATTGGCCAAAAAGCATCTACTGTTGCAGGAATTGCAAACATGTTAGAAGAAAGAGGAGCTTTAGCTTATACCACAATTGTTGCTGCAAATGCATCAGATCCTGCAGCAATGCAAGTATATGCACCATTTGCAGGAGCTGCCATTGGAGAATACTTTAGAGATACAGGAAGACCAGCATTAATTATTTATGATGATCTATCTAAACAAGCAGTAGCGTATCGTGAGATTTCTTTATTATTAAGAAGACCACCAGGACGTGAAGCCTACCCTGGAGATGTATTTTATCTTCACTCAAGATTGTTGGAAAGAGCAGCAAAAGTAATCAACGATGATAAGATTGCCAGCGAAATGAACGATTTGCCAGATCCTTTAAGACCAATTGTAAAAGGAGGAGGTTCTTTAACAGCATTGCCAATTATTGAAACACAAGCAGGTGATGTATCTGCATACATTCCAACCAATGTAATTTCTATTACAGATGGTCAAATTTTCTTAGATGGAGATTTATTTAATTCAGGTGTTAGACCGGCTATTAACGTAGGTATTTCAGTATCTCGTGTAGGAGGAAACGCTCAGATTAAATCTATGAAAAAAGTATCTGGAACCTTAAAGTTAGATCAAGCACAGTATCGTGAATTAGAAGCGTTTGCTAAGTTTGGATCAGATTTAGATGCAGCTACTATGAATGTAATTTCAAAAGGACAACGAAATGTTGAAATTTTAAAACAAGCACAAAACGATCCTTTTACCGTAGAAGATCAGGTAGCTATTATTTATGCAGGTTCTAAGAACTTGTTAAAAGAGGTTCCTGTAAAAAAAGTAAAAGAATTTGAAAGAGACTATATTGATTATTTAAATGCGAAGCATAGAGATGCTTTAGATATTTTAAAATCAGGTAAGTTAACAGACGAAGTAATTGCAACACTAGAAAGTGCTGCAAAAGAAATCTCAGCAAAATTTGCGTAAACACTAAACCCTTTAAAGATTTAGAGATATGGCAAACTTAAAAGAAATACGTAATAGAATAGCATCCATTGGATCTACAATGCAGATTACCAGTGCCATGAAAATGGTTTCTGCTGCAAAGTTAAAGAAGGCACAAGACGCTATTACAGCAATGCGTCCTTATTCTTCTAAATTAACTGAGTTATTACAAAACCTAAGCGCAACATTAGATAGTGATGTTGGAGGAGCGTATACTAAGCAACGAGATCTCTCCAAGGTATTGCTAGTGGTTGTCACCTCAAACAGAGGTTTGTGTGGTGGATTTAATTCTTCTGTAATCAAAGAAACAGTTCAAAACATTACAGCAAATTATCAAGACGTTCATGTAGATCTGCTAACAATTGGTAAAAAAGGGAATGATATTTTATCAAAAACATATCCTGTTATAGATACTAGAAATGATATTTATGATGACCTAACCTTTGATAAGGTTGCTGAAGTTGCAGAAAAAATCATGCATTTATATGTAGATGGAATCTATGATAAAATAGAAATAATTTACAATAGGTTTAAAAATGCAGCAACTCAAATTCCACAAGTAGAGCAATTTTTGCCTATTAAGCCAGTAGAAGGAGACGCTAATGCAAATGCTGATTATATTTTTGAACCATCTAAAGAAAAGATTGTCTTAGAGTTGATTCCTAAATCATTAAAGACACAATTATACAAATCGGTAAGAGATAGTTTTGCTGCAGAACACGGTGCTAGAATGACTGCAATGCACAAAGCAACAGACAATGCTACTGAATTACGAGACGACCTAAAGTTAACGTATAACAAGGCTCGACAAGCAGCAATTACTAACGAAATTTTGGAAATTGTAGGTGGTGCAGAAGCATTAAAAAATTAAATTTTTTTATATTTTAAGAAAGAGTGTATCTACAAGATGCACTCTTTTTTTGGTACAGAGAACTATTGACACTTTTTTTCAAGATTTGTAACACATCTTTTATTTATGGCACGCAATTTGAAAACAGTACTATATAACCAATAAAACAAACCTCATGAAAATCTTCAAATTACTTTTAGCTCTGTTTGTAAGTGCTACTTTTTTTAGCTCTTGTATAGTTACAGATGACACCTTAGACAACTCCCTTTCTTTAGGCCAATTGATGTCTAGTTATGATCTGTGGTATGTAGATATTCACAGAACATCTGGTAATGGCGATGTTCCATTTGTGTCAATAGCTTTTACCTTGTCTTTTGTCAATGGTACTATGTACGCCAACAATAATATTGTAGATGTTGGTTTTACAGGAAACGGTCTTGGTATTCAGGTAGGAAATTATGACACTTTTGGCACCTATCTAGAAACATTTCATGATATAGACGGAAGACATGACTTTGAGGTTGTTCAGCTATCTTTAAATGAAATCAGAATATATGATACAGTACAAAATGTAAGTTATGTGCTAGTCGGTTATCAGACAGATGAATTTGATTACGATATGTTGTTTTATGATAATATAGAATATTTTTTACAAGAATATACTGCTTGGGAAAGAACAGCAATTAGCATAGCAGGGAATCCAAACCCATTTGATAGCGAACATTATTTACAATTTACACCAGAAAATAATACAACATTTTATTCTTCTCATGATTCGTTTGGCATAAATATTGATAATTTATTATGGGATTTCACAGGTAATTATGAGGTCTTTGATGTTCTAGGATTTGATAATTTAAAAATACTTACACTTCGTTATAATGGTGGAGATGTCGAAGAATTTGAATTAACAGTTGTCAATGATCAAAGAATAGAATTATTTCACCTTAGTTCAGAAACAACCTACGAGTTTACAGGAAGAGGGTTTATTCAACTCTTAAGAGGTGAAAAAAAATCGAAAACTATTGTAAGTAAGGAAGGAAGAAAACGAACTAAAGTAATAAGAAAGAAAAAACAAAAAAGTAAGCAATAACAACGTTTTGGTTAGTTGATTCTTGGGTGGTTGTTCTATATAACCAACAAGAAGGATGCCGCTCTAGAGGTAGAGCGGTTTTTTTCTGCCCAAAAATTAGTATTTCTAAAATAGTTGTAATGGTACATCTCATGAAAATCTGTTATCTTTAATCCAAAACAAATTCATGGATTTAACTGTATTTATTACAGGAGCTACCTCAGGAATAGGAAAAGCAACTGCAGAATTTTTAGCAAAACACAGCTATAGATTAATTCTTTGTGGCAGAAAAGAGGATCGATTAAAAGAATTAAAACAAACTCTTGGCAAACAAACAGCCATTACTACTTTACAGTTTGACGTAAGAGACAAAGAGGCTGTTTTTTCTGCAATAGAAAGTCTTCCTGAAAATTTTAGAGAGATTGATGTGCTAATTAACAATGCGGGGAATGCTCATGGGTTAAGTTCAATACAAGAAGGTGATATTAATGACTGGGATGCAATGTTAGATATTAATGTAAAAGGACTACTATATGTATCTAGAGCAATCTTACCCAAAATGATTGAAAGAAACAGCGGTTTTATTGTTAATATAGGTTCTACTGCGGGTAAAGAAGTCTATCCGAATGGAAATGTTTATTGTGCGTCTAAGTCTGCCGTAGAGGCTATTAATAAAGGAATGCGAATGGACTTAAATCAATACAATATTCGGGTAAGCGCTATACACCCTGGGTTGGTAGAAACAGCATTTTCAGATGTTCGCTTTAAAGGGGATACAGAAAGAGCAAAAAAAGTATACCAAGGCTATAAAGCGCTACAGCCAGAAGATATTGCAGAGATTATTCATTTTGTAATTACCAGACCTTATCATATAAATATTGAAGATTTGGTTGTGTTTCCATCAGCACAAGCAAGCGCAACCATTATTAATAAAAAATAAATGAGTATATATTCTAAAATTATAGCGGGCTGCATGTCTTGGGGAGCATGGGGAAGACAATTTTCTACTCAAGAAATGATTACTCAAATAAATACCAGCTTAGAGGCAGGTATTACTACTTTTGACCATGCAGATATTTATGGCGAATATACCACAGAGCACGAATTTGGAAAAGCTTTTGCTAAAAGTGGTATTGAAAGAGAATCTATTCAACTAATTTCTAAATGTGGAATTCAACATGACGGAGGCACAAGAGATAATCACATAAAACATTATAATTACTCTAAAGAATATATTATTTGGAGTGTAGAAAAATCATTAAAAGACTTAAATACATCGTATTTAGATCTCTTGTTATTGCACAGGCCTAGTCCATTAATGCATCCAAATGAAATAGCAGCAGCAGTTTCTATATTAAAAGAAAGCGGAAAAATTTTAGACTTTGGTGTCTCTAACTTTAGTCCCTCACAGCTTCGATTAATGGACAATAAGACCGCTGTCTCTGTAAATCAAATAGAATTTTCCCTCACAGAACATTCGGCAATGCACAATGGAGTTTTAGATCAACTACTACAAAAAGAGATACAACCAATGTCTTGGAGTCCATTGGGAAGTTTTTTCAAAGAAGCAAATCAAACCAACACTAGGATTAAAAAAGTATTGGATACGTTCACTAAAAAATACAATGTAACAGAAGATCAATTGTTACTATCTTGGATTTTAAAACATCCTTCAGGAGTGATACCAGTTGTTGGAACAACTTCAAAAGTACGACTAGAAAATGCCATAAAAGCAGTAGAGATTGACTTAGAGTTAGAGGATTGGTTTACTTTATTGGTAGAATGTCAGGGTCATAAAGTTCCGTAAGAATGATTAATAAACGTCTTTTAATTAAAAATTTACTCAGTCATAATGACGAGAATAGTTTTTATGATAAAAAGATGAAACTATCCCTTACAGGAAAAGAAGGCAAGGCTAAATTTTTAAAACATCTCTGTGCGCTATCCAATTCTAATCCGAAAAACAACTCCTATATTATCATAGGTGTTGAAGACGAGGAAAATAAGATTGTTGGAGTTGATTTTTACGATGACAGTAAAATACAAAATCTGGTGAATGCTTATCTGGAAAATCCGCCTAAAATAGCATATGAAAACGTTCCGTTTCCCAGCTTACCCAGACACAAGGTTATTGGCCTAGTAACAATACATCCAAACAGCCACATTACCTCACTACTTAAAAATGCATGGAAATATAGAAGAGAAACTATTTTCTATAGGAGAGGAAGTAATTCTATGCCAGCCTCCAAGAATTTTGAGCTAAGAGATACAAATAAAACGATTGTTGAAGCTATAGAAAAAAATGCCAATAACAATATAGAATTAACACTTGCTGGAGTTTTTGATTTTTTTAATAATCACAGGCCAGAATATAACCCTCAATATAAGGTTTTTAATGAGCAATTTGTGTTGTGTTGGGCAGGAGAAAAGAAGCATATTGACGGTGAAGAATTTTTTACTCGGGTAGATATTGAATTAATTAATGAACAAGTTCGATTGTTTTTTTCATCGCTAGATGAGGTACAAATAAGTTACAATAAAAACTCTTTTATCATTACAGAATATATACTACTAGGGTTGGATGCTCAAGAAAAATACTATCCTTTAGAAAAAACAATCATCAATTTTAAAGAAAACGGAAAACATGATATTGTTACAGAGTTTTTATTTGAATCACCACAGTTTGATGATGTCATGATTCAGCATATTTATCAAAACACAACCACTATTATTTCAAAAATTGAAAAAGGAGTACCTCTTTCTGTATTAGAATATGATGATGTGCCAAGACTCCCTAAAAATTGCTTACTCTGTTTTTTACATGGTTATATAGACGCTGTAGCGAAGCTCAAAAAAGCAAAAGACTATATTAAAAAGATAGAAGATAAAACTACCTATATAAAATACAAAGAAGCCATGCGTGCTATTCGTAAGGTGAAATACAGTTAAAGCTATCAATATTATTCAATCGATATAGATCCTATAGAATAGGTTCTTGCCTGACCACTAATAATAACTCTGTCGTTTTTATCTAAGCAATTTAATGCTCCTCTTCTTTTGGAGAGTTGTAGTGCAGTGAGTTCTTTTTTATGAAGTTTCTTTGCCCAAAAAGGAATTAGAGAACAATGAGCAGAGCCTGTTACGGGATCTTCTAAAATAGATGCCTGTGGGGTAAAAAAACGTGATACAAAATCGCAGGTAGTCCCTTTTGAGGTAACAATTACACCGCCCGTATCAAGGTTTATTTGGTCAAATAACTGCCTGTTAATTTTAATGTTTTTTATTTCTTCTTCAGTATCATACACCAAGACATAATCTCTTGACTTATACACCTCTTTTGGAGATATATTTAATGATTTTTTAATGATTTCTGGAAGTTTTGAAGCAACAGGCATTCTTGACGGGAAATCTAAAAAATAAAAATCATCTTTTACACAAACACTTAGATTTCCGCTTACCGTTTCAAAAACGATGTTGTTTGCAGGATAATCTAAAATTGTTTTTAAGCAATGCGCAGTTGCTAAGGTTGCGTGCCCACATAAATCCATTTCAATTTCTGGTGTAAACCATCGCAAATGAAACTTATTTCCTTTTGGAACAAAAAAGGCAGTTTCAGCAACGGCATTTTCTTGTGTAATTTTTAATAAGGTTTCATCAGGAAGCCATGAGGTTAAAGGAACAACACAGGCCGGATTTCCGCCAAAAACACTATTTGTAAATGCGTCTATTTGAAAGAGGTCTAAGGTCATTTTTTAGTTAATAGAGATTGCCAAAATAAGTTTGTCTGTTCAATATAATTATCATTTTTTTTGCTCTTCGCCCATCGATTTGCACTTTTAATAGTTATTAAAGCCTCCTTCCCATCATTATTTTTGGCTTGTATTTTTGCTTTTAGTAAACCGTAACGAAAGTTCTCAGGACTTTTTTCAAGTGCTTTATCAATAAAGCCAAGTGCTTCATTTAAATCTTTACCATTATTGCTGTAGTATTGGGCTGCTTCAAAATAGGTTCTATGAGGGATGCTTTCTGGAGTCTTCATAAATTCAGTCATTTGTTGCTCTATTTGGCTGGCTACTTCTAGCTTCATAGGAATTGAAATTAAGGTGTTTTCCCAAACAAGTTGAAGCTCTAAAGAGTCTGATGTGAGTGCTGCAAATTGCATGGTAAAGCTTTCTACATAGTTATTTATTTTTATGGGTTTTACTTCAAACCTAAACACATCATCAGCGGACTTGTAAGCATCTCCAGCAATACTTCGTAGGGTTGTGTTTGAATGAATAATAATTGTCCAAAGATCTTCACTAGGAATGGTATAGATTGCATAAGTGCCAGGAAGAATTGTCTGTCCACCAATTTTGGTAGTTTCAATGAGGGTTATTTTAGTAGATGCATTTGCTCCTGTTCGCCAAATGGTATTATAGGGCACTAGATTTCCATATACTTTTCTTCCCTTAGCAGAGGGCCTAGAATATTCTAAACTAATTTTAGTAAGTCCTATTTCTTGTGAGATTTCACTAAAAGGGCTTAAGGTGGGTGTTTTTAATCGTTGACTTTTACAAATAGAAAAACATAATAAAAGACAGATAAGAGAAATTGTGTACTTCATAGTTATAAAATTAATAAATATAAAGCAGTTAAAAAAACTCATTTTAATCAATTGAAATATAATTTTTAAACATACTGTTAAAACAAAACAAAACAAAAGCCAAGACATATATTCTTGATACTCTCAATTTAGTTGATATAAAGGGTGCTTTTCAGTTTAAAAAATTATGGTTATGAGACTGCACTATAAAGAAAATTCATATTTTATTGATTTAGCAACTAGTATTAAATTCTATGTAGATAGTTATTAAAGGTTAAAAAGGAATATGGTTTTCTTGACAATTTTGACACATTATTAGATTAAACAAATTAGGTTGTTGCTATTCTAATAAAAGAAACTTAAATAAAAACATATCAAAATAAGTCACTCGAAGACTAGAGAAACAGATAAATAACTGATTAATAAATAAGATTTGTTAAAACAAATAATAATTTATTTTGACTTGTTTCTTTTTGTGTAATTATTATAAAATATGATTAGTTATTACAAAAGATAAATTATATTGCATTTATGAAAAGGATTATAATGTAGAATCTTTAAAAGGAAAATAACTCAACTATTAATAGTTTTTAAACACTATTAACAAACACATTAAGTCAAATTGTCAATACTAAGATACTATTAACAAAAAAAAGACAACAATAATATATAATTGATTACTTGAAATTCTTTAACATAAGACTCAAAATAACAACTACCTCCAACACATATGAGCGTTTTGAAAAATAAACTGATAGTATTTGTATTAATTTTTATTACAAACTTTACATACTCGCAAGATATTGGTACAGATAATTTGTGGCAATTATCTCCTGAAATTACTCTAAAAACAAAAAAGTTTGAATTTAGATTTAGGCCACAAGAAAGAATTATATTAAATAATGAAGAATTAAATTCAAAAATCACATTTGGGCGAACAGATTTAATGGCTGGATTTGTATATAAAAAATTTAAATTTTTTATATACTCTAGATATGACACCAGAAAGCAATTATATATTGGCCCTAGAATTGATTTTAATACTACTGCTTTCAACAAAAGGCTCTTGATTCATGGTCAGTATCGAATTTTTAGAGGACTAAACAGTCAGTCAAAAGATCATCAATTTATAATAAACCTTATTGAGTATGACACAAATCTAAGTTCAAAAAAATCAATTAATTTTGGGATATTAGGTTCCTATCAGCAAAAATTTGGAAGCACTGCATTGATTTTCCAGGGACCTATGGTACACTTTCCATTTTTTTTAGAAAATGTCTCGTTCGTATTATCGTATTTAAAAGATTTTAACTCAAGAAGTAGGTATTTTACTTTTTTTCAAATGAACATTAAACTTAAAGTTTAGAAACACGGATATTTTTTCCAAACACAAACCTACTACGATTTATTAAAAGCAATATTTATTTTGACATTCATTAACGAAATAGAAATATTAAAAAAACGGTTAATTTCTTCAACGATAAAATCTATTTTCTCTAATGCTCACCCGAAGAAGAGTTTAGATAAAATTGATTTCATAGAATTATTCTCAATTAATAATAATCCTAATATTTCACCTAATGAAATTATAAAATCATTATTTTCAAATACTCTTTTTAAAGCGAATTTTAACGTAGACTATAAACAATTAGAAAAAAATAGGTCTAAGCGCAAGCTACTTCACTTATACAGAAAAAACGTGGATTTAATTCACGAAATAAATCATGATTCATTTGGGTTAGGCTACCCTTTGCTTTGTTTTCCTGATCATAAGAGAAAAAGCTTACGATTCATCCCTTTATTTATATGGGATCTGAAAATTTCATACGCCTTAGATAGATTAGATCAATTGATAATTCAGAAAAGTGAAACATCAAAAGTTTATTTAAATCCACTGATTAAAGATATTATTATGGATGAGTTTCAAACACGATTTATTGACCTTTCTATATTAAATACAGAGAATAATAAACTAAATTATTCTCAGTTAATAAAAAATATAGCTTTTGCTCTTCAAATCCCTTCTATTGATTTAGAATTTACAAAAAAAAAATATTTTCATTAAAAAACAGTTATCTAAAATATTCACCTAATATTTTGCCTAAAATTATTAATAATGGTGTTTTTGGGCTTTATAATAATTCAAAGGCACCTGTTATTAATGATTATAAGACAATTTTAGATACTTATAGATTTGATAATGATTGTTTCTTTGACAAAAAAGAAGTTTCAAAAGTTAATTTAAACCCCACTGTTTTTTGTGGTGTAAAATTAGATCATTCCCAACAAAAAGTTCTTAAATCCATTCAACGTAATAATGATATTGTAATTCACGGCCCACCTGGAACAGGAAAAAGTAAAACGATTACGGGAGCTATAACTTACGCATTAAGTCAAGGAAAAACCTGTGTAGTAATTTGTGAAAAGAAAACAGCAATTGATGTTATTTATTCAAATCTTAGGGAGTTGGGTTTTTCAGAGTTTTGTATTAGAATAGATGATGTGAAACTAGATAGAAGAAAGGTTGTTAATAAAGTCAGGGACATTATTAGTAAAAAAGACAAAAATAAATTTAATTTATTTGATACAAAATCAAGAAAAAACATTACATCTAAAGACAGAGCTCTTATTGAGAAAAAACAAGAACATATTAATAACATCATATCAGAAATAAAATTTAAAAAGGAAAAAATTTATAAAACCTTATTGAATGCAACACTTACTTACTCTGATTTAGTTTTGACTGTAAATAGTGAAACGGAAGAAAACCAAGATATTGTAAATAATTTAAATGAATTAAATTTTAATTTTAACACCAACGAGTATAACTCTATACTATCGCTGTTTTCAGATATAAAAAAACACCTTCTTAAAGAAATAAACCCATATAATTCCATATATGAATATCTAAATTTAAATATTTTAGAAACGTCTAATCAACAAAATTATAACAAAATTATTTCTAATTTATATAAAAATTATTTTAAAGAAATTATTTCATTACAACAAATATTATTGGCAGAAACTGCTAAAAAAAATGCTATTAAAGTAAAATACTACAATTTTATTTCTGGAGAAAAATCCAGTTTATCAAGATTAATTCAAAAACTAAATGCTTTAAAAAAGGAGGTTCTTCAAACGTTTTTTTTTAATAAAACGTTTGAAAGATTGCTCAATAAAAAAGATATCATTAAACAAGTAGAATTTCTTCTAAAAACTATACATTTAGGGTATTCAGAAAAAGATAATTATGAGAGTTTAGTGAGTTTTTATAATCAAAATAAAGAAAGGTCTAAACGTGATAAAACAATAGTTACACTTTTTTGTAAAAACATAAACTTTGAAAATTGTTTTAATGGGTGGTATTTTAAAGCAATTTTAGAAAATAATCATGTAGATAATTTCAACTTCAATGGGAATCAAAAAGGGTATTACGATCTTATAGAAGATATTGATTTAATTAGTGATTTTTTAATTCATCAGACTTCTTTGAAATTAACTCAGATACGATCAAAAGCAATTTCAAATTTTTCAAAGAGACATAAATCTTTATCCATTGAGCGATTCTTTTCAAAGAAAAGCAGTCACAACAGAAAAAAACTATCCTTAAGAGAAATATCTAGTCACCCATCTAAAATCTTTAACTCTTTTTTCCCTCTTGTCCTGACAAGCCCCTCTAGTTGTTCGACTTTATTTCCCCTAGAAAAAAATTTCTTTGATATTGTTGTCTTTGATGAGTCTAGTCAAATAAAAGTGGAGGATACCTTTCCTGCGATTTATAGAGGAAAACAACGAATTGTTGCTGGAGATTTAAATCAACTCTCTCCAATGAATTATTTTAGTAAAAGTACTTTGAAATCAAACTCAACAGAGAACAATAATTTTTTAAGCAATTCACTTTTAGATTATTGTATTGAAAAAGGGTTTAAAGAACATTATCTAGATATTCATTACAGGTCTAAAAACCCAGATTTAATTGCGTTTTCAAATCATGCTTTTTATAAATCTAGACTGATACCGCTTCCGAGATCAACAAATGAAAAGGCTATGGAATATTTTGAAGTAAATGGTGTTTTTGAAAATGGTGTTAATAAGGAGGAGGCAAGGAAAATAATTCATTACATTGATGTTGAATTAGACGCTAACTATTCTCTTGGTATAGCTACGTTTAACATGCTTCAACGAGACGAAATATTAGACCAGATTCAAATAAAAAGTTATGAAAACCCTTTTTTTCTAAAAAAAATTAAACAACTTGAATCAAATGGATTTTTTGTAAAAAATTTAGAAAATATTCAAGGAGAAGAGCGAGATATAATAATTATTTCTTCTACTTATGGTGTAACACCTGACGGTGAATTTAGACAGTCTTTTGGGCCGATTAACTCAAAAAAAAAAGGGTTTAAACTGTTAAATGTTATTATCACTAGAGCCAAGTATAAAATGATAGTGTTTTGCTCAATACCTCAACCCTTCATAAGCAAAGGTCTCAAAACGCTAGAGGAACTGAATGAAAATAAAGGGAAATCAATATTATATGCATTTTTAGCCTTTGTTAAATCAGTTTCAATAGAGGATAACAGAACCAAAGAAAAAATAATTCAAATTCTTAAAAATAATTCTAGTAAAAGTAGCAGTCTATTAAAAAATGACAACGGAGTTATTTTAGAAAATTTCTCAAATAAATTGATAAAAATTATTAATAAAAAATCAGATATAATTATAAGTAAGCATAATAATTTTGCACTAGGGGGGTTTGTTTATGAGCTATGTCTTGTCAGTTCATCTGGAATCAAGATATTAGTGGATCTAAACGGAAAACTTCTTCATGGTGATTACGAGGATTATTTATTTGATATAAATAGGTCAAACCTAGCAATTAAATCAGGCTATAAATATTATCGGTTATGGGCTTCAAATCTTCAAAATAATTTTGATCAAGAAATTTATAAATTTATCAGTTTCATTAAAAATAATGAAGTTATTTCTTTTCAAACGAATTAGTAAAAAAGTTTTTTATTGAAGTTATTTTTAGTAAATTTATTTTTTGTTAAAAAAATCAATCCCCCAAAAATTGAAAATTACTACAAATCCCTATATAGGACTTCGTCCATTCAAAGAAAACGACAATCATCTTTTTTTTGGTAGAGATAAGCAAATTAAGAATATAATTATAAATCTCAAAAATACTGGTTTTACTGCAATTATTGGTTCTTCAGGAAGTGGGAAGTCATCTTTAATTAGATCTGGATTAATTCCTGCACTCAAAAAAGGAATTAGAAAAGGTCAAGGGGAAGGTTGGAAAATAGGAATATTTAAACCAGGATATGACCCTATCGGTAGTCTAGCAAAATCTTTAATTAGCTTAGGAATAACAAACTACAATTCTAAGGATACTAAAATAAATAACTCAAAGGAACATACTTCAAGTATCCTTAGATCTCATGAGAATGGAATAAGTAATGTTTTGAATGATTTCACAAAAGAAAACTCAGAAAACATTTTAATAATTATTGATCAGTTTGAAGAGATATTTAGAGGCCACATTAATGAAAAAGGTTATCCAGCCGGTAGTAGAGATTTTTCTTTGTTTGTGAATTTAATCTTAAACACATTAAGTAACAAAAGAGTATACATTGTTTTATCAATGAGATCAGACTTTCTTGCTGATTGTACTCGGTTTTTTGGGTTACCAGAAGCTTTAAATAAAGGACAATATTTGATTCCTAGAATGACAAAAGATGAGGTAAATGAGGTGATTACTAAACCTTTAAGGTTAATTAATGCCACAATATCAGAGACTTTAGTAGAGAGGATATTAAATCAAATTGAGAATAGACAAACGCAACTACCTATTTTACAACATACTTTAATGAGAATTGTCGACTTTTGGAAAAATAAATCCAATAGTCAAGGGTCTATTGATATTGAACATTATAATGCTGTTGGTGGATTAGAAAAAGCATTATCCAACCATGCAGATGAAGCCTATTTAGAATTAAAAACTGAAGAGGATAAAAATATTATTAAATCAATATTTAAATCAATTACAGATACAAGTTCAAATTCAGATGGCATAAGAAGACCATGTAGCTTGGTTAAATTATCACAACAGATAAATGTTTCTGAAGCTAAAATTAAAGAGGTTATTAAAGGATTTCGATCATCTGAAAGGTCGTTTATTTTTCCTTCTTTAACACAAGAAATCAATGGAGAAGACATGATAGATATTTCTCACGAAAGCTTAATGCGTGAGTGGGAAAGATTAAAAAATTGGTTGACTGAAGAATTAGACTCAAGTAAAATATATTTGAACCTTTGTAGTTTAGCAACTCTATATCAAGAAGGAAGAGGCTCTTTATTAATTAACCCTGAATTAGCAATTGTTTTAAAATGGAAGGAAAAACAACGACCTACTGAAGCGTGGGGTTCAAGGTATGATACATCTTTTCCTAGAGCAATTAATTTTTTGGAGGACAGTAAAATAAAGTTTGATGCAGAACTATTAAGAAAGAGCTTAGGACAAAAAAGAAAGTCTAAACGAAATAAAAGATTATTGATTTTTTTTAGTGTGTTATCTATACTCCTTCTAGGGCTTACATTCTTTGCTAATCAAGAGACTGAGAGAGCTACAAAAAATGAAAAAATAGCAATTGAAGCAAAAGAAGATGCAGACAAAAGTGCTTTAGCCGCAAAGGAAAGTGCCGAAAACGCGGCTAAGGCTACAGTGAAAGCTACAAAAAATGAAAAAATAGCAATTGATGCAAAAGAAGATGCAGACAAAAGTGCTTTAGCCGCAAAGGAAAGTGCCGAAAACGCGGCTGAGGCTGCAGTGAAAGCTACAAAAAATGAAAAAATAGCAATTGATGCAAAAGAAGATGCAGACAAAAGTGCTTTTGCCGCAAAGATAAGTGAAAACTCCGCTCAGACTGCTAAAATTAAAGCACAGAAAGCAGAGCAGAAAGCTACGCGGTTAAAAAATATTTCGGATGCTATAAAATTGGCGTTTGAAGCTGAAAAGAACTTAGATTTGAATAAAATCGACAGTGCCATTGTTCAAAGTAAAAAGGCTCATAATCTTTTTATAAATAATGGGAATCTAGAAAGAGAAAACCAAATTTATTCAGCATTAAATAGGTCTTTGTTTGAAGGGAAATCAAAAAAAGGGAATTTTTATAATAACATTAATTCAATTGGGTTTTCAACAATTTCTCAAAGCAATAGTTCGAAGGAATTTATGACCTTAGACAATTCAAAAAAAGTGTCATTTTATATATCAGATGATACTGGCAAAATTAATACTTTAAAAAAAGAGTTTAAAAATATAGATTTAGCGTTATATTCAATTAATGGAGATTTTATTATACTCACAAAAAAGCTCTCTAATGGTGAAGGAGAATTATTGATTTACAATGAAAAAAACAAACAATTAATTGAAATGTTTACTTTTTCTAGTCACATAAAAAGTCTAAACTCATTTCAACATTTAAATCAACAATACATATCTTTTAAAGGAAATAACAATAGTTTTTTATTGAATTTAAATATAGTAAAATACTATCAGTATGGAAATAGTGATGAAAACGATCTCTTTTCATTTAGTGGAAAAGGAGGGTACTTCATCAGTAAAAAGAACAATATTGCTTTGTTGTATCAGGTAACCTTCAACCAATCATCACCAAAACTAACTTTAATAAAAACAATAGAGACTCTATCTAATATTACAAGTTATCAATTTTCTAAAGATGATAATATGCTAGCAATAGGCACTCAAGAAGGAGCCGTTTTAATTTACAACACAAATAATTCATTTGAAGTTAAAATATTAAAACATAAAAACGTAAAAATCTCTGATTTAGATTTTGTTAAAATTAATAATCAAAATTTTGTTGTTTCTGCAAGCTATGATAATACTATTAATCTTGTTAATATTGAAAACAACAACGATTTTCTTACCCTTAAAGGACACAAAAGTTGGGTAAAAAATATTACCGTTGACCAAGAAAATAAGATTTTATATAGTGTTTCTGAGGACGCGAGTTTTAGATACTGGTATTTAGATCAAAATGCTCTTGAAAATCAATTAAAAAATCAAAAAAATGATATTAAATAAAAAATCTTATGTCCTTATTTTTGTGCTAATTATATCATTAAATAATTATGCGCAAAATAACCAACTTAATAATTGTTTAACCCTCGATGAATTAGATGAAAAATATAAAATAGGTCGTTTTGAAGAAGTTAACGATATACTGAGAGATTGTATTAAAGCCTACAAGGAAAATGATGTAAGTTATGAAAGAGCTCTAAGGATTAAAGCAAAAAACTTAATAGCTATGGATTCTATGAAATTAGCTAGAGAAGTAGCTACAGAACTCCTAAATTTTAAACCAAATTACACTCAACAGAGTGGTGATCCATACTTATTAGTAGAATTGATTAAAAGCCTAAAGGTAAAAGGTGCTACTGTATCTTCTGTATCAAAATTTGAAGAATCTTTAGGGGAAGCACCAGCAACAGTTATTCTGGTAACTGAAGATGAAATTATTGATAGAGGATATAATGATTTAGAGGCATTACTTCATGATTTACCTGGTTTTGATATTACTAGGTCAGTAGGTATACTTTATTCACACATTTATCAAAGAGGATATCGAGCAGACAATACAAGTAGAATGTTATACGTAGTTGATGGAATTGAGCAAAATGACTTATGGGGTAACCTTGTTTATTTGTCAAGGCAATATCCTATTAGTAATATAAAATCTATTGAAGTTGTATATGGCCCTGCATCAACCATTTATGGGGCAAATGCCTATTTGGGTGTTGTGAGTGTGATAACAAAAAACGCAAATGATTTTTTCGTTGGAGATAAAAAAAACAATACTGTAGCTACAAATGCTATGATAAGTTATGGAACATATAACACTACCACAGCTGATGTAACTACTGTCTTTAGAAGTAAAAACAAAGGTCTTTCAGCGATGTTTACGGCTAGGTATTTTGAATCTGATGAACAAGATTTATCTGGCTTTGATGACTATGATTACAATATTGATGGAGTGCCAACACAGGTAACTGACACACTTCAATACTTCAACCGATCAGAATCTATTTATCTAGGGAGTAAAATTGAATCCCAAAATTTTACGATGGGATTTGGTTATTGGTTTAAGAAAGAAGGAATCGGTGGTTGGGCTGGGGAACAATTATTTGCTGCAGCCCCTTATTCTGTATGGAACCCCTACAATGCATTTATTTATGGGAAATATGAAAAACCTTTAGGAACTAAAGAAAAGTTATTCTTTTCAAATTTCACAAGGTATAGAATAAGTGGGCTGGATGATTCAACTCAGCTATGGCCAATTCCAGCTTTAGATGATATAACGGGAGATTATGTGCCAAGAAGTCCAAAAATTTATGATTTACATTCAGCTCAATTAAGAAACGAAACTCAATTACTTTATAAAGCAAATAGTAGATTTTCAATAATATCTGGATTAGAATTTAGATTTAGTCAAATTCAGGGAGATTATGCAAGACCATCTGAACCATTAAATTATAGAAAATATATAACGCTTGATGCGGGTTTATATTCGCAATCAGCGTATCAAGTTATAGATAAAAAACTAAAATTTACTTTTGGAGGAAGGTTAGATTACAATAAAGTTAGAAATAGTAATTCAGGATATGGTGTGGTTTTTAACCCAAGACTAGCACTTGTTTACACCCCCAAAAACACTTTTGTTAAATTAATATATTCTGAGGCCTTTATGAACCCAACTAATTTTCAAAAATATTCTCTTACAGGCACCAGAGCTACCCCAAACGTAGATTTACTAACAGAAAAAGTTAAAAATTACGAGTTTTCATTTAGAAGAGATTTTATGAAAAATAAACTTTTTGCTGAAATAGTACTTTACAGTTCATACTATTCTAATATTGTTAATGAAGTGCCTTTTGCAACCAATACAAATTCTGATGCTACTCAATTTCAAAATACAGGAGAGAGAAGCATATATGGAGCTCAGGCTAACGTAAATTATAAAGATAAACAACTACGGTTATATTTAAATTATACTTTTACTAATCCAACAGACACAGACTTATTAGGAGAGGAGCGAAGAATTGCAGATATTGCTTCTCACCAATTAAATTTTGGAGGTAATTATAAATTTAACAACGGGTTAAACATTAATTTAAGGACTAATTTTATAGGTGATAGAGAGGTTGGACAAGGAACAACAGTACCTGCAAATACAGCTATATTTCCCCCGTATTTTTTATTAAATGCTACCATAGGTTATAAGTTTTTTAAAGAAAAATTTAATTTTCAATATACCGTTAACAATATATTAGACCATCAACATTATTCGCCTGGGATAAGGTCTACCGGATCTTGGTACACTAAAAAAATACCTCAATTTGGCAGAAACATGCAATTTCGCTTAAGTTTTAGCTTTTAAACAAATGAGAAATAAAATATTAGTTCTTATTGGACTATAAATAATAAAACCATTTCAGACTCTGACATATTAAAAAAATAGTTGATAAACTAAAAAAACTGAGCTTAAGACTTCACTTTATTCAACCAAATAATTTTCAGTAAAGTAACTTGAATGATTTTATTATAATTAAACTTTTAATTGGAATTTTTTTTCATTAGTAAATTAATCCCTAATATTTTATGATTGAGTATAAAAAAATTTTTAAAGAAAATGAGTTAAGAGGTCTGATTCATTTAGGAGCTAAGATATCATGGGGTTTTTCTGAATCAGAAGCTACTCTTCCTTATCATACACTAATAACAATTCTTCAATCAGGAGGGGTTATTTTTGGGGCTTTCTTAGAGGGAGAAATAATAGGGTATTCAATATCAACGATTGCATTAAAAGAGGAGTTTTCGCTATACTTATATATGTTAGGGGTGTCTGATAACCACACTTCAAAAGGAATCGGACAACAGTTATTTTTAAAAAACAAAGAATATGCTATTAAAAAACAAATGAATTCAATTTACTGGTCATTTAACCCATTTGATCCTTCAGCGGCAAATTTGTACTTACATAAATTAAATGCTGTTATTAAGAAGCCTATTTTTTATAATATGTACGGTATAGAGGATAATGGTCTTCCTACGGATAGATTTTTAGCAGTTTTGGAAATTTCTCCCAATATTAAAAAAAGAACTGTAAATAATTTATTTCCTAAAAATTTTCAGATTGACAGTTCATTAATTAATAGATTAGGTCAATTTAATTTAAATAATCATAATAACATAGCCATTGAATTCCCATTCAGTCTTAATAATATAGATATGAAGGAATTTACACTTAAGTTTAGAGTACTATTTGATAAATATTTAAAAATTTTTATAATCGTTGATTTTGTAAGATTAAAAAACGAAAAAAAATGCTATTATTTATTAAAAAAAATATAAAATCATGAAGCTTAATTTTTTAAAAAAAGGAGATATTACGTATGATGAGTTTTCAAAAGTTGGATTATTAATACTACAATCATTTTTTTTAGGATTTTTTATATATTATTATTTTTCTTTAATTAATGGTTTATTTACAGCTACTTTTCCAATTCAAAAACTACCTCTTGCATACATACATTCTGGTATTATTGGTTTTTTATTAACAAATGTTTTTATAAAGCTTCAAAAGAAAATTAGGCTTTCTTATTTACAAATAGGTTTATTTACTTCTATAATCATTTACATGGTCTCATATTTATGGTTATTTATTTATTACGAGGGTGATTTTCAGTTCTATACTTTTGAAAGTTTCAAACCTTTTATTATTTACATTGGTTTTATTCTTTTTTTCCCTATTTCAACTTTACTCATTTTAGGGATGGGTAATATGATGTTAAAATTACTCGATTTGAAACAAGGAAAACGTTTTTTTCCCTTGATCTCATCAGGGGAAGTATTGTCAAGCGCTGCTGCTTTTATATCTATACCTTTAATACTTCGATTTTTTTCAGAGGATGAAACTGATAATGGTACTTTTTTTATTTTTTCCTTAGCTATCGTTTTCTTGTTTGCAGCAACATTAGTCCAATTATATTTTAATGTTAAGTATAAGACATTAATGAATCAACAAATAGAAAAAGATTCAAAAGACAATACACCCAGCTTCAAAACTATTATTAATAATAAATATTATTTAAATATTATTCTCTTAATATTTATATCAACAATTGTTTTTTATATTATCAATTTTACTTTTTTGAGGCAAATAAAAATTGAAAAAGAATCAATTAATGAAATCATTCAATTTTTTGGTTTTTTCTATTTTTCATATAAACTCTTGGAGTTTATTTTAAAAACTTTTTTTTCAGGAAAACTACTTACTACATACGGTATTAAAGCAGGGTTATTTATTTTACCTCTTATTATTTTTATTTTTACACTATTATCAATTACTTCAATAGTGTTTAAACCTTCAATGATATTTTTAATGGTAATATTAAATATGCTTTTTTTATTAGTCCTTAAACGAGCTTTTGAAGATTCAGCAATTAAACTTTTATTTCAACCCATTGATTCTTCCTCAAAATTGATCTTACAGTCAATTGGTTTGGGGAATACTTCCCAGTTAGCTATTATTATTTCTGGTTTAATTATTTATTTTATCTCTGAGACATCGGAAGACAAATTATTACTATTCATTTTAATATCAGTTTTAGTTTTAATATGTTTTTGGTTTGTTTCTGTTTCAAAAGTGATTAAATATTTAAATATTTATATTAAGGATTCATTAAAAAAAATCGAGATTAAATTTATTAATAAAACTAAAGATCCTATTGAAGGAATAAAAACATACCTTAATAACGAATTAAAAACATCTCTTCTTAATGTTGAAAATGAAAGTTCTTTTTCATTATTAGACATCAATAACACATTGTTAACTGTTAAACAATATCATCAACTATATTTCAATGAAACATTTGAACAAAAAGAATTAAAGAATTCTTTTTTAGAGTTTTCCAACAATTCTGAAATTTCTTTACAACATAAAGCAATATTATTAGGTTTATCTACTCATAAAAACACCATTAATTTTATTATTGAACAATTAAAAGTCATCACAGGCTTTGAAAAAAGGGTGTTTATTTTTGAATATATTTCTAAAAGAAAAATTGATTTAACCCATGAACAATTACAATCAATATCATTGATTATGAATGATGTGTTTAATTATTATAGCTGTATACTATTTTCAACTCTTGATTTAAGCTATGATGATAAAAACAAAAAACTAATTAAATTACTAAAACAGCAATTAACTCTTTTAGAACACATCGTATTTTTATATCTAGAAATCTTATACCCAAAGGATCAAATTATTTTAATTAAACAGGGTTTAACAAGTGAAAAAAATCACGAAAATATTTTAGCATTAGAGCTATTGGATAGTTTTATTGATGATGAGTATAAGTTTATTATTTCAACAATACTGGATAATTTATCTATTAAATCAAAAATTGATAATTTATCAATTAGTTATAATCATCATAGGTTAAAATTAAATCAAAGATTAAATCAGATACTTAACTCTCCAGCGTATTGGTTTAATGATTTGATTAGAATAGAATCTATTGATCTAATTCAAAAAAATTATGAAATTACGAATAGTGCATTGCTTTCTCATGTTTTTAATTCAAATATATCTATCAAAAACAAAGCCTTACACAAGCTAAAACAAATAGATGTCAATAAAAATTATATTAATCACTATTTAGGCCAAAATAACTCAAAGGATATACTAATTGAGTTTGATTCAATAAAAGAAAAATTAAATATTAATAACTTAAATGAAAATTTTAAATTCCAGTTATATTCAAAAGGTGTTGTTGTTAAAGACATAACAACTTTAGAATTAGAAAAGCTAAATACTAAACGTTACGTATTATTTCTTCTAAATGGAAATATTAAACTACCGTTTAAAAATTATAAAATAAATGATATATTAAATTTAACAAATCATCTTATTTTTGAGAAAAATATGTTTAGTAATGATATTATTTACTTTAGAATCTTACACGAAAATCTTCTTCCTTTTGTAATGAGTAACCCCAGTTTTGCAGAACAAATAGTTTTTTAATAAATAAACGTTGTTGTTATTAAAGTACTCTGATTTTTAGAATCGTCCATCTTATTCAAATTATAAAAGGTTTTTTCAGAAACTTATTATCTACTTTATAGTAAGAACAACATGCCTCTTTAACTAAATAGTTATTTTTCAAAAGACTTTCCATCTTTTGCTAGCTCTCTTCTGATACCGCTTAAAATATTTTTTTCAGAAATTGGTAAATCAGAACTTTTAGATACAAGCCAAGCGTATTGAATTACATTTTTTATAACACCACCACTAATCTCGTATGATATAGAAATCTTTTTAACAAAAGATATCGGTAAATTAGAAATATTTTTAAGTGCGTTAATCCACAGTTTTTCACGATCAGCGGCCTCTGGGATAGGAAAATTTATAACTGACTGAATTCTCCTAGAAAAAGCTAAATCAATATTTGGCTTTAGATTGGTTGCTAAAATAATTAGTCCATTAAAATTTTCAACTCTTTGAAGTAGATAGGCAGTTTGTTGGTTTGCGTGTTTATCTTTAGAGTCAGAAACACCTGTTCTTTTTGAGAATAATGACTCAGCTTCATCAAAAAATAAAATCCACTCTTTATTTTCAGCAATATCAAATATATTGGCTAAGTTTTTTTCTGTTTCTCCAATATATTTTGAAACTACTTGAGACAAGTCTACACGGTAAACAGGTTTGTTATTTTTTTTGCCAATTAGAGAAGCGGTGAGTGTTTTACCAGTTCCTGGAGGTCCATAAAAAAGACATTTATAGCCTTTATTTATTTTTTTGGCAAGTACTTTATTGTTATCAATTTCTAATTTATTCTCTATCCAGGTATTTAGAATAGAAACCTCATCTAGAGTACTTTTATTTAAAACTAACTCCTCCCATGATAAAGGACTAGAAATTTCGCTTGCTGGGAAATTACTGTTGTATCCTGGTTTATATGCAGCCCCTAATGTGAACAGTTGAAAATATTCATCTTTTAGCCTAATAAAATTTGATAAAAACGAATTGTTAGAGTTTTCACTATATAGCTCTAGAATATTTTCCTTTTTAAAAATATGATCATCTTCGAAAAAGCTGTGAAGTAAAAAACGAGATTCAAAACTTTCACCATAAAAGATAAAAGCAATGGTTTCAAGTGTAGGAACAAAAATAGATTTTGATTCATCAATTTTACCACCAAACTCTGTGAAACGCTTATTTAATGCTTTATTTTTGATTAAAAACTTATCAAAAACTTGTGGTTTAAAATGTAAGGCAAGACAGGTAATAATAAAGAATCTTTCTATTTCATTTAAATCGTTTTTTATAACAAAATGTGAGTATTTACTGTCATAATTTTTCAAAAGGGGAGCTTTAGGTGCTTCAAAAGTTTTATTGATGTCAAAATAAGCCTCCAATCTCTTTCCAATATATAAAACAAGCCAGCTTATTTCTGAAGAGATAGCTAATGCATTATTTCTAATTTCGTTATTTACACTCATAATTATTTAAATTTTCCACTCTATTAGTAATCTAATATCCATAAACGAAGTTTGAATCATCATGATGTTCCATGGAATTGTTTTTAACAGCATATCAAAAGGTTTTCCTTCAACAATAAGCGTGTAATTATTTTCATTTTTTTTTATAATTCCCTCTCGTTTTAAAAAAGATTCTCTTAAACCTCTTGCACTTGTATTATCTAGTTTCTCCCAGTTTTTTGTCACAGCTGTCAATAATTGATCTCCAATGCGTTTCTCCATTTCATTTAAACTTACTGAAGTATCAACAAAAAAATCTGGGGATGCGCCACAAAGAATTTTGTTTAAAATTAAATTAGGTTCTTCGAAATTATCATCTTCAAAAACAATATAGTGTAACATTAGTATTGCCTTTTGTAGGCTATAATCATCGATAAATGATTTGCCATTTAGAAGCCCTAACTTACTGTAAAGAGTTGATAAAAAAGGCCAAATTATAATCATACCTGCATTATTAATGTAAATAGAATCTTTTAAGTCATTTGAAACCGATTTATCTGAAATTATTTCAGGAATGATCACATCAACACTATTCATCGATGTTTTTAAGATAGATGACACTAAGGTCTTTTGTTCAAGATTTAATGATGGATGAATTTTTTGCAGTTGTTCTATTAATTCTAAAGAGTCTACATTTGGATGTGTTGAGATTTCTTCAAAAAGCAGATACAATATTTCAGACGGATCATTTATTATAATATTTTGTTTAGACCATGTATTTAATACCTTGAAAGTTAATTTATAATTAGATCTAAGGTTTAGATAGTCATCTAAAGGTTTGTAGTTAATGATATTTAATATAGAATTAAAATTAACTATATAATCTAACTGTTTAGGATGAATAAAATTAATTAACATTGTAACTTCTTTTTCGTTAAAAAGTTTCAATAAAGGTTGAATTTTATTTTCTTGCTTAGACCAATTATGAAGTTGTTTTTTTAAAATTAAATTAGATTTAAATTTTAATATAGATAGATATAATTTATCCGTATGAACTATTCCTTTTGATCTATTTAAAGATTTAAATTCAACAAAATAACGTAACTCTCTTAAAAAATCATTGAATGTTATTTGGTCAAAACCATGATTGTAATTATGAGACTCTTCAGATAATTTAGTTTCCTCAATGGAGCTTAAATAAGAAAGAATAACCCCATTTTTTTCATTTATTTTTTCATTAGAAACTAACTTTTGTGCTGTTTTTAAGATTGAAGTATATTCTTTAGGACTTAATAATTTAATTTTATTAAAAATAATGGCTAAGTTGCTGATCTTAATTATTTTAGGAGCTATAATGTTACTTATCAATAAATCATAAATAACAATATTATTTTTGATTTGGGTTGATGATGACTTTATTATTTTTTCGAATATAAATCGCAATTCAACATTTTTATTATTTAATTCATCAATAATTAGATCTCTTAAAATAGATTTTGAGCTTATATTTATAAAATTTTCACTCACCTCTGGAGTATTTGAAAATTCGCGTAAAAGCATTTTTAACAGATTTTTATTCTCCATTGAATATGCTTTTAATAACTGTAAATAAAGGGAAGAATTTTTACCATAAATACTTGTTAAGCTTCCATTTAAGATATAAAAACGAATTAACTCAACTTTTTGACTACTGTTAATTTGTTTAATCGGGTTTGTAATTAACTTAAGACTAGGATATTTTAATTCAAGAGTGTTAATTATATTTGTTTTTTTGTGAATATTATGTTTTTTAATAATTGAATAAATTTTATTAAAAACATAAAGTAAGCTTGGTTTTTGCCACAAATTATTCTTAATAATATGTTCAAAAATCAAGCTTGTTTCAAATTCCGAACTTATGCTTTTTTTAACAATATTCTCAAAAAAACCACTAATAGAAAAAGATTTTTCGATCGATAGTTCTAATAATCTTAAAACGTCTAGTTGAATATTACTATTCTCCTTTTTTAATTTAGAAATGATAATTGGAGCAATTTTGTTGTTTAATAAAATCTCTTTGATGTATTTGCTATCAGATTTTTTTATTTTTATTTTAATAAAGTCAATTACATCATTAATTTTAAATGTTTGATAATTAGACCATTTAGGTATTTCATTTGTGACAAGAAAGGCGTAAATTATGTTTTTTAAAAGTTCATCTTCTTTTATTTTCTTGTTTATTGGCTCAAAATTATTTGAATCAAAATACGATACGACTCCTTTAACAATTTGTTTCTCAAGAATTGTTTTTACTAAATTTTTCCTACCAATTGCTGCTGTTTGCTTGTAATTAATTTTCCGGTTCTTAGATAGTGTTTCTATAAAGTCCAAAGTAAAAGCAGAAACATTTAATTGATTTTTATAATGAACAGTAAATACAAGACTTTTTATAATATTAATTCTTATCAATGTTTTGAACTCTGTAGTATTTAATGTTGAAAACAATGTTTCTTTTTGAAGTTTCAAGAAACCTTTTTCAACGTCAACAAGTATGTTTTTTTTAGCACTTATTAAAGAAGCTAAGCGACTTTTAATAGGATCGCTAAAACTAGCTTGCGCAAATTCAAAAAGGAGCTCAAAATCATTAATATAAAGATTTAAAAATTCTAATAGACTTTCATTATTTTTTATAATGTCTTCAATGTTTCTATACGCTTCAAAGTTTAAAAATTTAGGTGTTTTACTAGTGTTTATTTGTTTTTTTAAATTTAAAAAGTAATCAAAATCTTTATCACTTAAAGTATTTATATATTTTTCTGAAGGCATGTTAAAATATGAACTCATGCTTTTAAGAATAATATCTTTGGAATTTCCCAATGATATACTTTGATGTTCATATTCTTTTAAACTTTTTATCGTTGCAATATTTTCTTTTTCGTCAGTAAAGTTATTTTCAGCATCTATTTTTTTTAATTCTATTTTATAGGTGGCTTCAATTAATTTTTGTTGTTGAATTTCTTCGTTCTCCGTTATTTTT
>ENA-OQVM01000174-OQVM01000174.1-marine-metagenome-genome-assembly--contig:-NODE-174-length-102990-cov-16.364658_pt1 | contig 102990 bp, 98 predicted proteins | sample MGYA00237776_ERZ505498 | MGnify/ENA primary metagenome ERZ505498 (study PRJEB26159, sample SAMN06265151) | marine metagenome | isolation source: Helgoland LTER site | place: Germany:Helgoland, sampling... | reverse complement strand
TATAATGTCCTTTCTTATAAATATATAAACTTATTGCGAAAGATATGTATAAAAAAACCCTCCATTTAGGAGGGTTATATTTTACCAAGTTTGAACTAATTCATTGTTTTGGTTTAGATACATAACTCTTTGCCAAATTACCCGTTTCCAAAAACCAGCTGTTTTTAGCTCTCCTAATGACGCCATTTCTTTAGGCCAAGTAATATCATCAGAGTTAAAAGGTGAAAATACATCGCTTATATTATCATAAAAATCAACAGTGTAGGCATTGTAAGGATATTCATATCCTGCTGGAGATAAAACAGAAGTAGTTGCCCATCCCTTCATTTTTGTTTTTCCCTGTTTCATTAGTTTTTCAAAAAAAGGCTTCATAATTCTTGACTCCTCTGATAAATATTGAGCAGCATTATTTGCTTTTGAATAGTTATAAACCGCGTATTTAAAGCTTGGCTGTTTGTCACTCCAAATAAGTTCATTTGTATTTGTTATGATAGAGGCAAATTCAAATTTATCCTGTTTTAAGGATTCTTCTAATAAGGCTATCTTTTCAGGGTCCATTTGACTTTTAGCTTCAGCTTCAGCCGCTGCATAATTTTTTCCTAAATTTTCATAATTTTCCCAAGAACCTATTCCAATACGAGTACTTACATTGGGTTCAGTGGCTAACATTCCGCCTCTTCTCACCCGGATAGCCCAAGATGTAATTTGTCCTTTTTCTTTTAAAATGGTGGCTACTTTACTCCAATAAAAGGCTTCATTTTGCATAAAAGTTTTAAGTTCTTTTGCAGGAACTTTTCTAAATGAATTTGAAGCTAGCCTTTCTTGGGCTACTAAAAAATTGGAAAAAACACCAATAGTGAGTAAAAAAATAATTTGTTTCATTTTAATTGATTTATGATTAATAAGCTACTAATATAGAAAAATCTACAATATCTCTACTCCGTGTTTTCTGAACTCACTAAATAAACAATGGCAAGTCTTCACTTACTTCATTAGTAGCTTGTTTTATTCTTGGTAAAGTGTATTGAAGAACTTACTGAGGAGGATATGCCTGTGGTTTAAAAGAAAAACCCTCCACTTGGGAGGGCTTTAAATTATTCAACTAGCATTAATACTTCATCATGCCAACCATTAGTGTACTTTGACAAAACATCACCAACATCTTTTCTGAATGCCCCTGGGCCATTTATTTTATCATATTCAGCTTGAAATCCTTTTGGAAGACCATTGGAATTTGAGAATCTCGTGAAAGTTTTAAAAGGATATACAAGAGTAATATCATCTCTGTCTTCACTTCTGAAAACACTTTCATATACTCTTCTGGGATTGGGAGCATTTATTTCAGTTAGTGCTTTGCCAATTTTAGTTACAGCTTCTAAAACCTTTCCGTAGCTATCTAAATCTTGTTTTATTTTAAAAGTTCTCCAAAGAAGATATTTAGGGCTTCCCCATGAAGGCGGACTATAGCTTGCTTCCCAATTAAGTTTAGCCATTTTAACAGTTTCGTTTGTAATGTTATTTCTTATATTTTTTTGCCAATCTTCCATATGAGATGAATTTGGCATATTATCATAATCTGACATTTTCATGGGACCATTTAACCATACGTATTGACCAGAATGTTTTCCAACAAGAACAGAGTATAAAGAAGCAATAGATTCACCTTTACTATGAAATTTTTGATTGTGCTTTTTTACACCTTCAATTAGAAGGGCTTCATTTGATTTAATTGGGTTAAGAAAAATATTTTCATACACTACTTCTTTTTGTTGAGCAAAAATTGAGGTTGAAATAAAAAGAATAAACAATAATTTTTTCATTTTAATTGATTTATGATTAATAATACTTAAAGATAACATATTCCAGAGCAAAACAAACAAAGGCAGGTCTTCACTTACTTCATTAGTAGCTTTTTTAATTCTTGGTAAAGTGTGTTGTAGAACTTACTGAAGATATGCCTAGGGCATAGGTAATATATCAGTATGCGAACGCTACCCCAAAAAGAAAAGTGGATTTAAAAATACAGCAACAAGAGTATTCAGTTTTTTAGCTTTTAAAAACAATGTCATAGTCCACGTCCTTACCAATATGCTTAGTTACATACTTACATACAGCCTCACTATCATAGACTGGTTGATAGTCTCCAACAGAAACATTTCCAAGTCCATACTTAACTTCTTTATAGGCCATGTCTGTATTAGTGCCAATAAGCATATGAACATGTAGGTTGTTGTAATCTCCCTTGTCTCTTTCTGTTACATAGAATGCCTGTTCTGCCTTATTAGAGCTATTTAGAAGCTTTGTAAGCCAGTTTCTCACTGTCATGGTGCCAATCTTATAAGGTGTTCTACAAGTGATAAAGTAATTCCACTCAAATTGATTAAGGAATGATGCGTATTCTTTGCCTATATTCATAATGCTGGGGTTTATGCAATAGCAGGAATTAAGGGTTGCAGACAAATAACCCTTTAAAACTCTCGTATCTATTGATTTTATTAGCTTCAAAGAGAGATTCAAAAAAGGCACTATTAAGATTTAGGAAAAAAAATAGGGACAAAATTGTGGACAAAAAACAAAAGGCAAAAGAAGATGTGTCTTCTAATGCCTTTAATTTGCTGGTGGTCCCACCTGTCCTCACAGGAGGGTTATATATATACTGATTATCAATTAGTTAAGTTTTTAAGATGGTTCGATAATCGAACCAATCTAGTTCGAAGTTCGAACCAACCCAAAAATCAAGATTTTTTGACCATAAACCCTGGTTCAGGTTCCAAAAGGACCACACTCTTCTAATCATTTTCTTGAGACAGAGTTAATCTAAACTAAACAAGTCATCTACTTTACACTCAAATATTTTTGAGAGTTTCAACCCCAACTCTAAAGAAGGAAAGTATTTATTATTCTCAATTGAGTTAATAGTTTGTCTTGACACTCCCAGCCTAATTGACAGGTCTTCTTGTGTCATTTTATATTTCCCTCTATACATTCTAATGTTATTATTCATAACTATGATTTGTAATGTTGGTAGAGTCTATATCTAAAAATAAGATTAAATAGAAGTAGTATAATAAACAGATTAAAAACCAAAACATACATGTAAGAAAGATTGTAAATTAAAAATGTTGATATTATTACTAAACTATAACTGATAAATAAAGACATTGTTAAACTTTCTAACCTTATTTTGGAAATTAACTCATCTTCTATTTTTTCTTTAGAAAAGGAATTTATTAGACCTGAAATGATAATAATTGTGGTGAATATTTCATCCCCTAAACCGTTTTCTATCCAACCACCACCATAAGTCAAATCAGAAATTGACTCAGAAAACAATGAATATACATTAAGGGTAAAAAGGTCAAATATTTTATCCGTAATTAAGAGATAAAGACCAATAATTGAAGTTAAGTAAAAAACTAAACCACTGATTTTTTTGTATTTGTTGTCAAATAAGTAATTCATTTTGTCAAATGTTTTTTACAAATGTAAATTGTTTTTTACATAATGACAAATATATTTTACATTTAAGACTGTTTTTGGTTCGACAATTGGTTCGACAATTAAGTCTTAAAAAACAAAAACCCTCATAGTCAATGACTTAGAGGGTGTGTTGGTGGTCCCACCTGGGCTCGAACCAGGGACCACCTGATTATGAGTCAGGTGCTCTAACCAACTGAGCTATAGGACCCGCATTACTGCGAACCTTTCAGTGAAAGGAGGGTGCAATATTACTACATATTTTAAAGCAGTACAAGAAAAACCCACAATTAGTTCAACACAAAGAAAAAGCTATAAGCAGAACATTACAAGCCTTGTTGCAATGGCTCACAAAGTTCTATTAAAGCGCCTGTAGTGTCTTTGGGGTGCACAAAAGCAATTAGCTTTTGGTCTGCTCCTTGAATGGGTGTTTCGTGAATAAGGCGAAATCCTTGGGCTTTGAGCTTAGCCAAACTGGCAACAATGTCTTTTACGCCAAACGCTAAGTGGTGTATGCCTTCTCCTTTGTTTTCTAAAAACTTGGCTATGGGGCTTTCAGGAGCTGTTGGAGAGAGCAACTCTATTTTACTTTCCCCTATTCTAAAAAAAGAAGTCACTACTTGTTGGGAAGCCACCGTTTCTCTTTTATAGGGCGGCACACCCAATAGCTGGGTATAGGTCTTTTCTGCGGCGTCTAAATCCTTTACAGCAATGCCAATATGGTCAATTTTTTCTGCGCCAGGAGGTAAGGAACTCATTTTCTTGTGTTTAGCGTTAACGGAAGTTTGCAATAAAATTTGTTGGTTTTATGCTTATAAGACTAAAGTACACAATATTGTGCGTATTTTTGTGCCATGGAAGAAACACAACGTCAGAAAAAAATAGCAGGAGTCATTCAAAAAGATATGGCAGACGTATTGCAGCGCGCCGCAACAGACGGCGGACTAAAAGGATTGTTAATTTCTGTGAGTAAGGTAACCGTTACTACAGACCTGTCTATAGCAAAAGTGTATTTGAGTATTTTTCCAGAAGACCGCGCCAAAGAAATGTTAGAAGGCATTCAATCCAACCAGCCTTTAATCAAACACGAACTGGCCAAGAGAACTAGAAACCAACTGAGAAGAATGCCGCAGTTGTTGTTTTTTATAGACGACACCTTGGCGTATTTAGACGGCATTGACCGTTCTTTAAAAGGAGAAAACAACCCTATTAAAGACCCCTCTTTACTAGAAAAAAGAAAAAAGGCCTAGGGTGTATGTCCCTTTTTACATAGCCAAAAGATACCTTCTCGCCAAAAGTTCACAGAACGCGGTGAACCTGATTAATTACATGACCTTCTTTGTAGTGGTTATAGGTGCTGCAGCATTATTTATAGTGCTCTCCGGTTTTTCAGGGCTTAAAGAATTCAGTCTCTCTTTTAGCAATAGTTTTGATCCAGCGCTAAAGGTACTTCCTAAAAGCGGAAAATATTTCCAACTCTCTTCAGGCCAAGAATCTGCCATTGGAACACTCCAAGGAGTGGCCTTTTACGCCAAAGAAATTGAAGAAAAGGTATACCTAAGCCACAGAGACAAAAGTCAAATAGCTTATCTCAAAGGGGTAGACCAAAACTACCGAAATGTTATTGGGGTAGACTCTGTCATTTACGCAGGAAACTGGAGCCTAGCAGGGGAAAGTGTGGCAGGAATTGGCTTGGCCAATAAGCTAAGTTTAAGTATCCAAGACTATTACAGCCCTCTAAAAATTTTAATCCCTAGGCCTTTAAAAAAGAAAGGCACAGTAATGGGCTTTGGAAGCGCCCCCTACACAGAAGCATATACAACCATTAGTGGGGTGTACGCCATTGAAGCAGATATTGATGAAAAATACCTATTCACCAGTTTGGATTTTGCCCAGCAACTCCTAGAAAAAAATCCCAGAGAAATTAGTGCGTTAAACTTAAAACTCGCTCCGGGGGCCAACGAAGATTTAATCTCCTTACAATTGGAACAAATTCTTCTAGAAAACGTGGTGGTTAAAAATAGGGCCCAACTCAATAGTGGTTTATACAAAATGCTCAATACAGAAAACATAGCCACCTATCTTATTTTCACCTTGGTCCTCATTGTAGCGCTATTTAACCTAGTAGGAGCGCTTATTATGATGATATTAGACAAAAAAGGCAACAGTAAAACCCTGTTTCATATGGGGTTAAGCATCATAGAAATTAGGCGTATTTATTTTCTTCAAGGCCTTGTGGTCTCGTTAATGGGAGGCCTAATAGGTGTTGGATTGGCCAGCCTGTTAATTGGCACTCAAATGATGTTTGGATGGCTTAGAATATCCGCCAGTTTGGCCTACCCAGTATCTTTTGAATGGTTTAATGTTGGCGTAGTCCTTGGAACCATAAGTGTTTTAGGGGTGCTGGCTTCTTGGGTGGCCAGCCTAAGGGTCAATGAAAAACTGATTAAAAGTGCTTAAGGCCTCTGGCCGATGCTCTTTTTAAACAAATTCGTGATGAGAAAATACGTCTAACACCTCATCAAAAGCGTCAAAAACGTCTTTAGATTCATCCGAAGTGACCATCTTCATCCGGTATTCCTTGAAGTTTGGAATGCCCTTGAAATAATTCGTATAATGCCTTCTGGTTTCAAAAACACCCAGCTTTTCTCCCTTCCAATCAATTGACATCTGAAGGTGCCTTCTAGCGGCTTCTACGCGTTCCTCTAGGGTGGGTGGTGCCTTGTGTGTTCCGGTTTTAAAAAAGTGTTTTACCTCATTAAAAAACCAAGGATAACCAATGCTTGCCCTGCCAATCATAGCGCCATCTAAACCGTATTCATCCCGCATTTTAACGGCCATTTCAGGGGTGTCTACGTCGCCATTGCCAAACACAGGAATATGCATTCTTGGGTTGTTTTTAACTTCCGCAATAGGCCCCCAATCTGCATTTCCTTTATACATTTGAACCCTGGTGCGTCCATGTATTGAAATGGCGGCAATACCAACGTCTTGTAAACGCTCCGCCACCTCTACAATCTTAATGCTGTCTGAATCCCAACCTAACCTAGTTTTTACGGTGACAGGAAGGTGGGTGTGCTTCACCATGGCTTCTGTGAGCTTAACCATTAAGGGAATGTCCCTTAATATTCCAGCACCTGCATTTTTACAAACTACTTTCTTTACAGGGCAGCCAAAATTAATGTCTATAATATCTGGTTTTGAGGCTTCTACGATTTCTATGGCCTGAAGCATAGAATCCATTTCTGCGCCAAATATTTGAATCCCCACAGGGCGTTCTTTTTCATAAATATCCAGCTTCATGGTGCTCTTTGCGGCGTCTCTGATGAGTCCTTCTGAAGAAATAAATTCGGTGTACACCACGTCTGCCCCCTGCTCTTTACACAAAGCGCGAAAAGGTGGGTCGCTCACATCTTCCATAGGAGCGAGTAACAGTGGGAAGTCTGGAAGTTCAATGTCTCCAATGCGTGGCATAGTGCGCAGATTAAAATTATGGGCCAAAGATACGCAAGTGACGCTGTAAGGCAATGGTTTGGACGTATTTTTAGCCTATATTTGCAGCCTTATAGGCCCTACACGCATGAAAAATATTCGAAACTTCTGTATTATCGCTCATATTGACCACGGTAAAAGTACCTTGGCAGACCGTTTATTGGATTTTACAGGAACGGTGACAGACAGAGAAAAACAAAACCAACTGCTAGACAGTATGGATCTCGAAAGAGAGCGAGGGATTACCATTAAGAGTCACGCCATTCAAATGGAGTACACTAGAAATGGAGAAACCTATATCTTAAATTTAATAGACACCCCTGGCCACGTAGATTTTTCCTACGAAGTGTCTAGGTCTATTGCTGCCTGCGAAGGAGCCCTTCTGATTGTAGACGCAGCACAGAGCATACAAGCACAAACCATCTCTAACCTTTACCTGGCCTTAGAAAACGATCTGGAAATTATTCCCGTATTGAACAAGGTAGATTTGCCTTCTGCGAATCCTGAAGAAGTTACAGATGACATTGTGGATTTATTGGGCTGTAAGGCAGAGGAAGTCATTCCGGCATCGGCCAAAACGGGCTTGGGAATTGAAGCGATCTTAGATGCTATTATTGACCGTGTTCCCGCGCCAGTTGGAAATGTAGACGAACCGTTGCAGGCCTTAATATTTGATTCTGTTTATAACCCATTTAGAGGAGTGGAAACGTACTTTAGGGTAATAAATGGCGAGATTAAAAAAGGCCAAAAAATAAAATTCGTCGCCACTGGAAAACATTATTTTGCAGATGAGGTGGGTACTTTAAAGCTCACACAACAAGCAAAAAAAAGCGTAAAAGCTGGAGATGTTGGTTATTTAATTACAGGAATAAAAGAAGCCAAAGAGGTCAAGGTGGGAGACACCATCACAGACGCGGCAAACCCCACGCAAAAACCTATTAGTGGGTTTGAAGACGTAAAACCTATGGTATTTGCTGGAATTTATCCTGTAGATACTGAAGATTACGAGGAACTGAGGTCTTCTATGGAAAAACTACAACTCAACGACGCTTCATTGGTTTTTGTGCCAGAGAGTTCTGCAGCCTTAGGTTTTGGCTTTAGATGTGGTTTCCTAGGAATGCTCCATATGGAGATTATTCAAGAACGCTTAGAGCGTGAATTTGAAATGACTGTAATTACTACGGTTCCCAACGTAAGTTACCACGCGTTTACTAGAAAAGACACTGAAATTCCTGTCATTGTAAACAACCCTTCTGACCTTCCTGACCCCTCTACTTTAGACCGAGTAGAAGAGCCTTATATTAAAGCTACCATCATTACAAAATCTGATTATGTAGGAAATGTAATGTCGCTTTGTATTGACAAAAGAGGGATTATCACCAACCAAACTTACCTGACTACAGATAGGGTGGAGCTAACTTTCGATATGCCTTTGGCTGAAATTGTATTTGATTTTTATGACCGTTTAAAAACAGTGTCTAAAGGATATGCTTCTTTTGACTACGCCCCTATTGGGATGAAGGTTTCTAAGTTGGTTCGTGTAGATATTTTGTTAAACGCACAACCGGTAGACGCGCTTTCTGCGCTTATTCATGCAGACACCGCGCCTGTTATTGGAAAAAAAATGTGTGAAAAATTAAGGGCTCTTATACCGCGCCAACAGTTCGACATTCCAATTCAAGCAGCCATTGGCGCAAAAATTATCTCTCGAGAAACCATTAAAGCCCTCCGAAAAGACGTTACCGCCAAATGTTACGGTGGTGATATTTCTCGTAAAAGAAAACTTCTTGAAAAACAAAAGAAAGGAAAGAAACGCATGCGCCAAGTGGGGAATGTAGAAATTCCACAAGAAGCATTTATGGCCGTGCTGAAACTAAACGATTAAAGGTTTTCCTAAATACACCAAACGCATGCCTTCTTTAGACGCTTCAGATTGGGATTGAAAAGAAGGAATAATCTTGAGGTCTCCATCTGTGTCTTTTAAAAACAAAGGAATGCTGTGTGCTGCTGTAGCTGCTTGCTGCATGACTTTTTCGTAGTGGACAGGGTCTTTGAGTTCAAGCTCCAATACCTGTGGAAACAAGCGAGCGGTTTCTTCTAGGGCAATATAATCATGGGTGCTGGAAAATAGGTGCTGTTTGTTTTGCTGGTCTTTACTTCCTTTCTCTGTAGCGTGAATTAATCTAAACGCGCCATTTTCTCCAAACTGCTCCGTGAACCTGTTTAAGGCAAAATCATTGATCTCTGCGTTACCAGTTAGGGCCATTAAATAGCCTACGTCGTTGAGCTCTAGGTTGTCTGCTAGGTTGTCTGAATATATATTGGCCGTGAGCGCTTCAATGCCCTTTTCCTTTGCAGCGTTTATATTGTTCTCATTGCTATCTATTAGCACCACATGACGGTCATTGTCTTGGAGGTATTGGGCAATTAATCTGGAGGCAGGCGCAGCACCAACCATTAAAATACCCTCTGATTTCTTTAAAAATACCCCCAACCATTTGGCTACAATCCTTGCGGTGGTTGCATTTAACAAAACGGTTCCCAATACGATCATAAATACCAAGGGGGTTATATATTCTGCACCCACCTCTCCTCTAGCCACGAGTTTTGACCCAAATAAAGAGGCAATACCGGCCGCAACAATACCTCTTGGCCCTACCCAGCCAATAAACAGCTTCTCTTTAAGTTGGAGGCCAGATCCTGAGCTACTCAAAAAGACCCCTAAGGGGCGTACAATTAAAATAATGGACGCAAACAATAGCGCCGTTCGCCAATCGTATAACAACATTAATTGGTCTATGTTAATGTTGGCAGCCAATAGTATAAAGAGAATAGAGATGAGTAGTACGCTTAAAGATTCTTTGAAATACAAGAGCTCCTTGAGGTTGGGTAGGTTTATATTTCCCATGACCATTCCCATTATAACCACCGCCAAAAGACCCGATTCATGGGCAAAAAAATCAGAGGTAACAAAAACCAACAACACCATTGAAAGGGAGGCTACATTGAGCAAATAGTGTGGAATAAATCGTTTTTTAATCACAAAAACTAAGGCATGGGCAAAGGTAAAACCAAAGCTAAAACCAAAGAGTAAAATTTTTCCAAAGGCAATCAGGGCAGTTTGGGTAAAAGCTTGTCCGCCCTCTACACTAATGAACTCATATACCAAAACAGCTACTAAAGCGCCTATGGGATCTATGAGTATGCCCTCCCATTTTAAAATGGCAGAGACTTCCTTTTTAAGGGGAATATTTCTAAGTATAGGCGTAATCACGGTAGGTCCTGTCACTATAATTAAGGCAGAAAATAAAAAAGCCATGGGCCAGCTCAATTCAAAAATAAAGTGGGAAGCAATTCCTGCGCCAAAAAAAGTGACTGTAGATCCCAAGGTAATGAGTTTGGATATAACTGGTCCAGTTGTGGCAATTTCTGCTCTTTTTAAAGTAAGGCCCCCCTCAAAAAGGATCACACTAATCGCCAGAGAAACAAAATAATACAAACCATCTCCTGGGAATAAGCCTTTGGTGCCATTCCAAATAGGCTCAATGAGTTTGGCGCCGTCTGCAGTATAAAAAGTGGCTATAGGACCTACTAGTAAGCCAATGAGTATTAGGGGTAAAATTGCAGGCAGCTTTAACCGCCATGCCATCCACTGGGCTACAATACCTAAAATAATAATGCCGGCAAGTTCTATCATAGGGGTGCTCTTTATGCTTGGAAGCTTTTAATAACAACTGCGAAAACCAACTGCTGCTGCCCTCCGCCGCCAAAAATTGAATTTAAGCTTTTTTTGGCTTTTTAAAGGCTTGGTTTTGATTAAATTTATACCTCAAAGATAGAAAAATAGCAAGGATGGTTTTACACCCTATAGAAGCAGGTAATTTTAAACTAGATGGCGGTGGTATGTTTGGAGTAGTCCCTAAGACCATTTGGCAGCGCACCAATCCTGCAGACGCCAATAACCTCATTGACATTGCCGCCCGTTGTTTGCTTGTGGAAGATGGAGACAAACTCACACTTATAGACACCGGTATGGGCCACAAACAATCGGATCAGTTCTTTGGCTATTACAGCCCTTGGGGGTCTTATAATTTAAAGGATTCTGTGAAAAAAGCAGGGTTTTCTATGGATGAGGTCACAGATGTTTTTCTGTCCCACCTTCATTTTGATCATGTGGGGGGAGCTGTCCAGTGGAACAAGGACAGGTCCGCCTATGAAATGGCTTTTAAAAACGCCCATTTTTGGACCAATAAAAGACATTGGGATTGGGCCACCAAACCAAACGCTAGAGAAAAAGCGTCTTTTTTAAAAGAAAACTTACTGCCCATAGAAGCAGCGGGTCAGTTGCGATTTCTGAGGGACAATACTCAAGTGGTGGAGCGGGCTTCTGATTTTAATTTTGAGGTGTTTTATGCAGATGGTCACACGGAAAAACAGATGCTGCCCATGATACAATACCAGGGGAAAACCTTGGTGTTTATGGGAGATTTATTGCCCACAACAGGCCATATTCCCTTGCCTTATGTGATGGGTTACGACACCAGGCCGCTTTTGACTTTAAAAGAAAAGGCTTATTTCCTAGACCTGGCAGCTACCCATGGGTATTATTTGTTTTTAGAACACGACGCCCACCACGAAGTAATTACGGTCAAACACACTGAAAAAGGGGTGCGATTGGATCAAGTGTTTGCATTTTCAGAATTATTTAATTAAAATTTAAACAGAAATCAAGACCATAGAGGCTGTGGTTTCTATAATGACGCCATACCTATTTTATAACGGAAAATTAATTTAAACGATATATGACCCTGCGCGGGCTACATATGGCCACACACACGAAATATATGCACACAGACAAGTCGCTATTTAGACGCTTTTTTACGCCTTTACTCTTTTTATTTTTACTCGCCGGCTGTAAAGCTTTACCGCCTTCATTTGTGGTAGAAACCCCAATGCTGAACGGCAAAAAAACAGCCCTGAGCTTAGAAGAGAAAAAACAATGGCCCCATAAAGATCCTTACACGGACAGTATTCCTGGAATGGGCTTAGAAAAAGCCTACGCTTATATTAACGATGCCGGTTTAAAAGCAAACAGCATTACCGTGGCTGTTTTAGACTCCGGAATAGACCTCTTGCATGAAGATTTAAAAAACCAACTTTGGACCAATGAAAAAGAGGTTGTTGGTAATAAAATTGACGACGACAACAATGGGTACATAGATGACGTTAACGGCTATAATTTCCTAGGAGAGTCTTACCATGAACAAGTAGAGGTAACCCGAATTGTGGCATTAAAACTAGGAGACGCCGCCCTTCAAGAGCGGGCACAAAAAGAATTGGAGAAAGCACTTCCTAAGGCGCTTCAAGACAGGGACCAGTACAGGCAAATTCTCCTGGCGGTTGAAACCGCTGATGCAGATGTTAAAAAGGCGCTTGGTAAAGACCGTTACTACCTTGCAGATCTTGAAAGCTTTGAAACCAATAGCATTATGCTGCAGCAAAAAATAGGGGTGCTCAAACAAATGTTTTCTTTCGCAGACAGCATTCCACAAGTGCTCAAAGAGCTCAATGCCGGTGTGACTCATTTTAGCGAATTGGCAGACTACAACCTCAACAAAAACTTTAATGGAAGGGCTGTTGTAGGAGACGATCCGTACGATATTTCAGAGGTTAATTATGGCAACGGAGATCCTAAAAATAGGCTGCCAGAAGAAAGTCACGGGACCCATGTTGCTGGAATTATTGGGGCGCAAAGAAACAATGGATTGGGTATTAATGGCGCTGCTCAGGTAAAAATCATGGCCTTAAGAGCAGTGCCTAATGGAGATGAATACGACAAAGACATTGCGCTTGGTATTCGATATGCTACAGACAATGGGGCAAAAATAATCAATGCCAGTTTTGGGAAATCCTATTCCCCAAATGTAGAATGGGTGTATGACGCTATAAAATACGCGGCATCTAAAGACGTCCTAATCATTCATGCGGCAGGAAACGAAGGAGATGATCTAGACCATCCCAGCCACCCAAATTTTCCCAACGATCAAATCAATAATGGTCCGGAAATAGCCAATAATGTACTCACAGTAGGTGCTTTAACAAGTGAGTTGGGAGAAAATTTAGTGGCGGACTTTTCAAATTACGGAAAAATTAATGTAGACGTCTTTGCGCCAGGAGGAGCCATTTATTCTACCATGCCAGGGGGAGCATACGACTTCCAAGATGGCACCTCCATGGCGGCCCCCGGCGCAGCCGGCGTTGCCGCTCTAGTGTGGTCTATCTATCCAAATCTGACTGCGGCTGAGGTTAAAAAAATACTCATGCTCTCTGGAGTTCGCTCAGATATTCCAGTGATTTTACCTTCAGATCCAGATAAAAAAGCACCCTTTAGCAGTCTTTCTGTCTCAGGAAGAATGATAAATGCCTACAATGCTTTAATTTTAGCCAAACAAGTACAAGACAATAAATTTAATTTAAATAAATATGATTTTATTCGCTAAACGTATCATGGCGCTATTCGCCTTAGCTCTCTCTATTGCCGCTACAGCCCAAAACACGCATTACTGGCAACAAAAGGCCAATTACATCATGGATGTTACCATGGACGTAAATACATTTCAATACCAGGGAACCCAACAAATCTCCTATACCAACAACTCCCCAGACGCATTGAATCAGGTGTTTTATCACCTTTATTTCAATGCCTTTCAACCCGGATCAGAAATGGATGCGCGATTGAGTAGTATTGAAGATCCAGACGGAAGAATGATGGAGGACAAAAAAAGCAGGATTAGCCCGCTAGGTCCAGATGAAATTGGGTTTTTAGATGTGAAAAACTTGCTCCAAAACGGGAAACCCCTAAACTTTACAGTAGACGGAACGGTATTGCAAGCCATTCTTGCAAAACCTATAGCACCAGGAGAAACGGTGGTTTTTAGCTTAGAATTTAATGGGCAGGTACCACTACAAATTAGGCGTTCTGGAAGAAACAGCTCGGAAGGAGTAGCTTTATCTATGTCTCAGTGGTATCCTAAAATGGCAGAATACGACTTTGAGGGCTGGCATGCAGACCCTTATATTGCTAGAGAATTTCACGGCGTTTGGGGAGACTATGACGTAACCATTACCTTAGATAAAAACTATACCATTGGCGGAACAGGCTATTTACAAAACCCACAGGAAATTGGACACGGATACGAAGCGCCTGGAACTAAGGTTAAAAAACAAAAAGGAAAGACCTTAAGCTGGCATTTTAAAGCCCCAATGGTGCATGACTTTATGTGGGCAGCAGACGCAGAATACACCCATGACGTCCTTGAAATGGAAAATGGTCCAACGCTCCATTTCTTGTATAAAAACAAGCCTGAATTGGTAGAAAATTGGAAGGCCTTACAGCTAAAAACGGCACAAGCCATGGCATTTTTCAGTAAGAATGTAGGTCCTTATCCTTATGAGCAATACAGTGTTATTCAAGGTGGAGATGGCGGAATGGAATACGCCATGAGTACCCTAATCACTGGAGAGCGCAAGCTTAATTCGCTCATTGGTGTTATGGCGCACGAAATGGCCCACTCGTGGTTCCAACATATTTTGGCCTCCAACGAAGCCAAACACTCCTGGATGGATGAGGGTTTTACCTCTTTTATTTCCAGTTTATGTATGCAAGAACTGAGTGAAAAACCATCAGAAAATCCATTTGCAGGAAGCTATAGGGGCTACCAATACCTCGTAAAATCTGGCAAAGAACAGCCTCAAACTACCCACTCAGACCGCTACGCATACAACAGTGCTTACAGCATTGCTGCTTACTCTAAGGGGAGTGTTTTCTTATCTCAATTGGGTTATATCATTGGACAGGACAAACTCATGGAAACCCTTAAAAAATACTATACTGACTTTAAATTTAAACACCCAACGCCTAATGACATTAAAAGAACCGCAGAGAAGGTGTCTGGACTTCAGTTAGACTGGTATTTAATGGACTGGACACAAACGACCAACACCATAGACTACGCCATTCAAAAGGTGTCTGCGGCTGACCTTGAAAATACCACTGTGGTACTGGAAAGAAAAGGACTTATGCCAATGCCGTTAGATGTTTTAGTCATTTACCAAGACGGCAGTCAAGAAACTTTTTATATACCCCTAAGAATGATGCGAGGCGGAAAAGAAAATCCTTACCCAGAAATTCAAAGGACGGTTTTACCGAACTGGGCTTGGGCATACCCCGTTTACGAATTTAATATTTCAAAGCCTTATCAGGGCATAAAAGCGATTCAAATTGACCCATCTGGCCTTATGGCCGATGTTGATTTGGAAAACAATTCACTTCAGTCTGCTGAAGAATAATAGGCCCCTTAAAAGAAGGCTAAATGACCCTAAAAACAAATAAAGTGTCAGATCAAGATACCTTAGATTTAAACAAAGATCATACAGTAGAAACGCCCCATAACAAGTATTCGGGGCGTTTTACTCTTGGGGCAAAAGAGCGCTTAAAAAGTGCCAAATCTATTGAATATTTATTTTCAGAGGGGAAGGCCATAAGCGCTTATCCGTTGCGGTTGGTTTTTATTGCCAACCCCAATGGCAGTGGTCCAATGCAGTGCGCTTTTAGTGTGTCTAAAAGACACTTTAAAAAGGCAGTAGACCGCAACAGAATTAAAAGACTCCTAAGGGCTTCTTACAGGAAAATAAAGCCTGCCTTATATGAAAAACTCCCCCGCCCATATATGGGCATGATCTTATTTAATGGTAAAGAAATACCATCGCAAAAAAATACAGACAAAAGTGTGGAGATCCTTTTAGAGAAATGGCTAAAGAGTATATCTTTGTAGGGCTATAAAAAACCTATGAAAGAGATTCAAACGCTTGAAAAAGCCATTCAGCCTTTGCGCGAGACTTTACAAAAACACCCCTTATACCAATCTTTAAATAGCCTTAAAGATGTGGGTATATTTATGGAGCTACACGTATATGCTGTTTGGGATTTTATGTCTTTATTAAAATCACTACAACAACAACTTACCTGTGTAAGTCTGCCTTGGATGGCTCCAAAAAACCCTACACTTTCAAGATTTATCAATGAAATTGTCATGGGAGAAGAGAGTGATATAGACGTCAATGGAACGCCAATTAGTCACTATCAAATGTATATAGACGCCATGAAAGAGGTGGGTGCAAATACAAATGGTATTGATCATTTTTTGAACAGTCTAAGAAGTAGTGTGTCTGTATTAGAAACCATTAATCAGGCCCCTTTGCACCCTGCAGTAAAAGATTTTCTAAAGCTTACTTTTGAAACGATCGCAACTGGAAAACCACATCTTGTTGCCGCTGCATTCACTTTTGGGAGAGAAGACCTCATTCCAGATATGTTTATAGAGATTGTAGGAAAGGCCGCTAAAAAGAATGCCACCAATTATCCGAGGTTTATGTACTACCTCAATAGACATATTGAAATAGATGGTGATGAACATGGCCCGCTTTCTTTAAAAATGGTCAGTGAACTCTGTGGAGAAGACGCTTTAAAATGGCAAGAAGCTGCTGAGGTAGCTCAAAAATCATTGGCCGTTAGAATTGCCTTATGGGATGCTATAGATCAAGAAATTAAGACTAACTTGGTGTCTTAAGCAAACACCCGCGCATGTATAAATATACTTTTTCATTGATCTTTTTAAGCCTTTTGATCGGTCTCTCTTCATGTAAGAAACCAATCGATCAAAAGGATGCTGCAGCTCAAAAGAATTGGGAAATAGGGCCTTTTGTGAAGCAAGATGCAGAGAACCCTATACTTGTGCCTAATTCAGAATTGGTTTTTATAGATCCTGTAAGCGGAGAGGAAACCGCCTTTGAAGGCAGAAATGTACTCAACCCTTCTGCGGTAGTAAAAGATGGAAAAGTTCACCTCATCTACAGGGCACAAGACCAAAAAATGACCTCTAGAATTGGATTGGCGACCAGTGAAGACGGCATTCATTTCATCAAAGAAGCGGCCCCCATTTTTTTTCCAGAAAACGACGCAATGTTGGTCTATGAAAAAATTGGCGGGGTAGAAGATCCAAGGGTGGTTCAAGGTCCGGAAGGAAACTACTTACTTACCTATACCTCTTATGACGGAAAAACAGCCCGCTTATGTATAGCAAGCTCTCCAGATTTAAAAGAATGGACCAAACACGGTCCTGTTCTAAAAGAGCCAAAGAATATTGACTTATGGTCAAAATCAGGGGCAATTGTTGTAGAACAGTTTGGGGTAGAAATGCGTGCTAAAAAAATAGCCGGTAAGTATTGGATGTATTTTGGAGATACAGATCTATTTATGGCTTATTCAACGAATTTAACGGGCTGGACGGTATTGGAAAATGCAGAAAACAATCAAATGGTTTCTGTACTCCACCCTCGTCCTGGGTATTTTGACAGCAGGCTTGTGGAACCTGGCCCATATGCATTATGGACTAAAGACGGGATTAATTTAATTTACAATGCCAGTAATGCAGCAAATAACAATGATCCTAATTTACCTCAATTCACCTATGCTGCTGGTCAAGCTTTATTTAGCGCCACTAAACCGTACCAGTTAATAGATAGAACCAAAGGCTACTTTATTTATCCAGATAAAGATTACGAAAAAATAGGAGAGGTAAATGAAGTTTGTTTTGTAGAGGGTATGGTCTTTTTTAAAAATAAATGGTTTTTGTATTACGGCACCGCAGACTCTAAAATTGGCGTGGCTATAGCAGAAAAGTAAGGAGTAATATAATTTACAGGTATAAGTCTTTCAAAAGGCTTATGAAAGTGGGGGGCGCTCCATATAAATATGTGGAATGCCGTCTTCTAAATAAGTTTCTCCAAGGGCAGAAAAACCCAAATCATTATAGAAATTCAATAAATAGGTTTGGGCAGAAAGTCCAATAGATGTGGTGTTAAAATGATTTTCAACAGCAGCTATGGAAGCTTGCATAATCGCTTGCCCAAAATCTCTTTTTCTGAAATCAGACGCAACAACTACCCGGCCAATAGCTGCTTTTTCTAAATAATCACCTGGTTTAAAAACCCTAGTGTAGGCAACAATATTTCCTTCTACTGTTCCTAAAACATGAAGCGCTTTTTTGTCTTTCCCGTCTATGTCTTGATACACACAATCTTGTTCCACCACAAATACTTCAGAACGAAGTTGTAACAATCTATACAGTTGGTCTGTATTAAGAGAAGAAAAATTATACGTATTAATTTCCATAATTAAGGCTTTTAAATAAAGGGCTAATTAATCTTGAATGATGGGGTTTTTAGAATCCTCTTTTTCAAATTCAGGTTGTAAAGTCACGTGATTAATACCGTATTTATCTAAGAGTAAAGATTCTATTTGAACCAGCACTGTGTCGAATTCTTTGAGATTTAGATTTTTAGAAAATTCTATATGGGCTTCTATATGAACTTCTGCCTCGTTGAGCTGCCATACATGAAGGTGGTGCAGGTTTTTTACAGGTGAAATATCAGAGACGTCGGCTTGTAAAGCCTTTAAATTAATATAAGAGGGGGTGAAAAGCATTAAAATTCTAGTGGCATCTACAATAAGATCATAACCCATATACACCAAATAAAGCGCTATAATTAAAGTGAGTAATGGGTCTATCCAAAACAAAGAAAAATAACGCATTAATAATCCACCAATCAATACAGCCACAGAAGCCAGCATATCTGAAAATAAATGAATATATGCAGATTTCATATTCATGTTATCATTGGCGTCTTTTTTTAATAATAAGACACTAAAACCATTGGCTACTATACCTAATAATGAAAACCAAATAACTAAATCAGCCGCTACTTCTACTGGAGAAATAAAACGTTTATAAGCTTCAATAATTAAAAATATTGCCACAATAACCAAAGAAGACGCATTGATAAATGCCGCTATAATTTCTGCCCTTTTATAACCAAAAGTTTTACCGTAAGAAGCTTTGTTTCTAGATAATTTTACTGCTATATAGCTTATTATAAGAGACAAAACATCTGAAAAATTATGAAGAGCATCTGAAAGTAATGCTAAGCTACCAGACCAAAACCCACCGACAACTTGTGAGGCTGTAATAATGATATTAAGGAAAATAGAAACAACTAAGTTTCTCCCTTTGGTATCATTTTTTCCATGATTCTGGTGTGTAAGGCGGTGTCCCATAAATATTAACTACACCCAATTTTAGCTACTCTATTAGCGTGTCTTCCCCCTTCAAAAGGCGTGTCCAAATAAACTTCTACCATTTCTAAGGCTTGTGGTAATGATAAATACCTTGCTGGAAGTGATAATATATTAGCATCATTATGTTGTTTGGCTAATGAAACAATTTCTTTAGTCCAACATAAAGCCGCCCTAATATCTTGGTGTTTATTAGCCGTCATAGCTGCGCCGTTTCCACTACCACAAATAATAATACCTAAAGCCACTTTTTTAGAAGACACCGCTTCTGCTACAGGATGAATATGGTCTGGGTAATCTACAGAATCTGATTTATCTGTTCCAAAGTTTAAAACATCATGTCCCAACGCTTTAAGAAATGCTACAATAGCAAATTTGTAATCTGTTCCTGCGTGGTCATTTCCTATAGCTATAGTCATAAGGTATTTAATTTTTAAATTTAGGTTAAAGGTATAAAAGCGTTTGATTGTTTTTAGGTTATAAACAATGGTTTTTTAACTTTTTACTAAACTACTTGAAAATAGTTAGTTAGAGAAATGGTGTTTTGTTGACAACTGAGGAAGAAATAATTATTTAAAAATTTGGTGTTTATTTTAAAAATCTCAGGTATAAAAAAAACAATACAACCCAGTTTAATTTTATCTTTTTTTAAAACCTACTTATCTTTAAATTTTAAGGTTTTATACACTTTAAAATAAAAAAAATAATTAAAAATTTGTTGTTAATAAGGTTATACATCAATGTTAATAAACGTATTAAAATTATGATTTACATGACATTAAATAAGAGATAATGAGTTAATAAAGTAAATTATATATGTAAAAAAAAATAACTTAAAAAAGTTATTACACTTATGAACACCCTATAATAGACATTATTTAATATTTAAAAGAAAAGAAAAAATAAATGATTATACTGTAATTGTGAATAACTTGAAAAGTTTAATACAATGTTCTATTACATAAACAGTAGTCTTGGATTATAATTTGTAATTTTAACAAATTTTAAAAACCGAATGTCAAAAAAACAAAAACGTTCTAAAAACCATCAGAAAAATAATATTACCAAAGGTATTTTTACTGTTTTAGAGCAAGAATCAAATAAACCTTTTACGTATAAAGATATTGCAGAAAAGCTTCTGATATTAGATGCTGCAGATAGAAATATTTTAATAAAAAAATTAGTCTCTTTAAAAGAACAAAAACGCATTTCAGAACCAACAAGAGGGTATTATCAAGCTTTAGCTAACGAAAAAACAAAGCAATATCATGAAGGTTCGGTAGATATAACAGGAAAAGGAAATGCTTATATTATTATAGATGGCTTTGAAGAAGATGTTTTTATTCCCCTTAATAAACTAAACAAAGCTTTTCATAAAGATACCGTTCAGGTATATGTTTATCCAAGAAGAAAAGGAAAAAAATTAGAAGGAGAAATTATAAGTATTACCCATCGTTTTAAAACAACTTTTGTTGGTGTTATTGAAATACAGGATCGATTTGCTTTTGTGAAAATGGCAGATTTTAGGATGTATACAGATTTTTTTATTTCCCAACAGGGTATAAAAGAAGCCAAACATGGCGACAAAGTTGTTGTTGAATTGACTAAATGGGAACAAAATTCTAGTTCTCCAGAAGGTAAAATAACACAAGTATTAGGCGTTCCTGGGGAGCATCAGACAGAAATACACGCTATTTTAGCTGCTTATGGTCTTCCTTATGAATTTCCTTTTGAAGTGAGTGAATTTGCTAATCAAATAGATACAAGTATTCAAGCATCTGAGATTACTAAAAGAAGGGATATGAGAGATGTCCTTACTTTTACTATTGATCCAAAAGACGCTAAAGATTTTGATGATGCACTTTCATTTCAAAAATTAGATAACGGTCATTTTGAAATTGGTATCCATATTGCAGATGTTTCTCATTATTTACAAGAAGACACTGTTTTAGATGATGAGGCATTTCAAAGAGCTACTTCTGTTTATTTAGTAGATAGAGTGGTGCCTATGCTTCCAGAAGTTCTCTCTAATGAAGCTTGTTCTTTAAGACCTCATGAAGAAAAATATACTTTTTCTGCTATTTTCGAAATTAACCATCAAGCACAAATAGTCTCTGAATGGTTTGGGAGAACTGTAATAAATTCTAATGAACGTTTTGCTTATGAAGAAGCACAACACATTATAGAAACAGAATCTAATGAAATACCCGCTAATATTTCTATTAGAGAGACCGCTTATAAAGTTTCTAATGAAATTAAAGAAGCGGTACTTACTTTAGATAATTTAGCTAAAATATTACGAACAAAGCGAATGAAACAAGGCGCTATTTCTTTCGATAAGGTAGAAGTACGTTTTGCATTAGATGAAGATTTTAATCCCACCACAGTATTTTTTAAAGAATCTAAAGACGCAAATAAGCTCATTGAGGAATTTATGTTACTTGCTAATAAACAAGTCGCTGCATTTATTGGTAAACAAAAACCAGAAAAACCTTTTATTTATAGGGTTCACGATGAACCAGATGAAGATAAATTAATTGCTTTACAAGGGGTTGTATCTCGTTTTGGACATCAATTAGATTTTAAATCTAAGGTAACTATGAACCAGTCTTTAAATACTTTATTACAAAACGTAAAAGGTAAAAAGGAGCAAAATTTAGTAGACACTCTAGCAATAAGATCTATGAGTAAAGCCATATACACTACAGATAATATTGGACATTACGGTCTGGCATTTGAACATTATACCCATTTTACTTCTCCCATTAGAAGGTATCCAGATGTGATGGTACACAGGTTGCTTCAATATTATCTAGAGGGTGGTGCTAACACTAAAAAAGAAGCCTTAGAGAAAAAGTGTAAACACAGCTCTGATATGGAAGGTTTGGCTGCTAATGCAGAGCGTGAATCTATTAAATACATGCAAATAAAGTTTATGGAAGACCACCAAGACCAAGAGTTTATTGGGGTTATTTCTGGGGTTACTGAATGGGGTATGTATGTGGAGATTATTGAAAATAAGTGTGAAGGAATGGTTAGAATTAGAGATATTAAAGGGGATTATTACGCCTTTGATCCTAAAAACTATGCCGTTGTTGGAGAAAGGAAAAAACAAGTATACACTTTAGGGGATACTGTTGTTGTGATGGTTAAAAACACTGACTTAGAAAAAAGACATTTAGATTTTTCTCTGATTGGCAAGCACTTAACTCAAGATACTTTATAGTATTTTTAGTATATTAATTAAATCTTATAAGCCCACAATGAAAGCTGTTTTATTTTATTTATTTTTTAGTTGTATTGTCTTCGCTCAAGGAGAAAATATTACATTAAATACGACCGCTTTTTCTGAACTTAAAGTATATGATGGTCTTTCTGTTACACTTAAAAAGGGGCTAAGCAATGAAATAGTAATTTCCGGTGAAGATCCTAAGAATGTTTCTATTGTGAATGAAGAAGGGGTATTAAAAATTAAAATGAAGTTTAAAAAAATGTTCAGTGGTTACAGAACATTTATTTCCCTAAACTACTCAAGTTCTTTTATAATTTTAGATGCAAATGAAGAAGCGAGTTTAAATGTGCTCGATCTTATTGAGCAAGAAAAAATTTCTCTTAAGGTGCAGGAAGGTGCTCAAATAGAAGCCTCTTTAAAGGTGGACCAACTTATAGCAAAGTCAGTTACAGGCAGTCATATTAACACTAAGGGATATGCTAAAATTCAAGATGTGTCTATCAATACAGGGGGAACTTATAATGGACAATCTTTAAAAACATCTTTTACAACTATTTCGGTTAATGCAGGAGGAACTGCTTCAATTTTTGCGTCAGATTACGTGGGCGCTACTGTGAAAGCAGGGGGAAAAATTAAAGTCTTTGGGGACCCAAAAAAAATGGATGAAAAAACTTTTTTTGGAGGAACCATTGAGCGCGTTAAGAATTAAAAGATGTATTCAGATATTCAAGCGGCCATTCCTTTGGGTTTTTTTTTAAGCTTTATGATAGGGCCTGTTTTCTTTGTTCTATTAGAGACAGCTGCCTTAAAAGGATTTAAAGCCGCCCTTGTGTTTGACCTTGGGGTTATACTAGCAGACATTATCTTTATTTCAGCGGCTTATTTTAGTAGTCTACAGCTCTTAGAAAACCTCAACAACCAGCCTGGAATATATATATTTGGCGGTTTAGTACTATTTATTTACGGGGCCACTATTGCTTTTAAAAAAGAAGTGCCTCTTTCAGAATCACCAGTTAAGGTTACAAAGAGCCATTATGTAGGTTTGTTTGTAAAGGGTTTTTTGTTGAATTTCATCAATATTGGTGTATTGGTTTTTTGGTTGGGTGTTATTATTATTATTGGCCCAAATTTAAACAATGACCCTCAGCGAATGACCGTATTCTTTTCCACAATGATTGGGGCTTATTTTGTAACGGATCTCGTAAAAATAATATTAGCCAAACAATTAAAAAACAAGTTAACCCCTAGAAGGGTTCATTATGTAAAAAAGGTGATAGGCGTTATTTTAATCCTTTCAGGAATTATATTGTGTGTAAAGGGTTTTTTGCCCAAATCTTCACTCAATATTGATAAAGGCATTGAAATTATAGCATAAAAAAACCCATCCTTGGATGGGTTTTTATTCATGAGGCATCGAGCAGATTCGAACTGCTGTACAAGCTTTTGCAGAGCTCTGCCTAGCCACTCGGCCACGATGCCTTATTCAGGAGGCAAATGTAGTGCTTTTTATTATTTTAATAAACCAATACTAGACTCTTTTTTCTCTAAGTATTACAGAAACAGCTGCCACATCACCACCTATTGGAGGGTTTATTTTAGCTACTGATAACTCCACTTCATCTACTAAGTTAGCCTGTTTAAATATGCTGTTTATGATTCTTTGGGCTACATGTTCTAGTAATTTTGAGGGGCTTGCCATTTCTTTTTTTACAATAGCGTTAAGCAACACATAATCTACCGTATCTTCTAATTGATCTGAAGTGGTAGATTTTTTAAGGTCTGCCCAAACTTTTAGCTGTACCAAATAATCACTTCCTATTAAGGTTTCTTCTGCCAAACAACCATGGTAGGCATATACCTTTATGTTTTTTAAATAGATCATTCCCATATTTTCAAAGATAGCAGTATAGCTATAAAAACAAATGATTTATAGCGGCTAATTTCCTATTTTTGTCACAGAATTATTTCACATGAACGAAGCAGAAAAACCCCTCAATTTTATTGAGCATATTATAGAAGACGACCTTGCGAATGGTTTTACAAAAGACCAACTTCGTTTTAGATTTCCCCCTGAACCAAACGGTTACTTGCATATGGGTCACGCTAGTTCTATTTGTTTAAATTTTGGCCTTGGCAATCGTTACAGCGCTCCAGTGAACCTGCGTTTTGACGACACCAATCCAGCAAAAGAAGAGCAGGAGTATGTAGACGCTATTAAAAAAGACGTCTCTTGGCTCGGATTTGAGTGGGACAAGGAGTGTTACGCCTCTGATTATTTTCAACAATTATACGATTGGGCCCTATTGCTTATTAATGAAGGAAAAGCCTATGTAGACAGCCAAACAGCAGAAGCCATTGCAACACAAAAAGGAACCCCTATTAGCGCGGGCACCAATAGCCCTTTTAGAGATAGGTCTATTGCTGAAAACATCCTTTTATTTGAAGAGATGAAAGCGGGAAAACACGAATCTGGCACCCATGTCTTAAGGGCCAAGATAGATATGTCTGCCCCTAATATGCTAATGAGGGACCCTATTATATACCGCATACTTCACAAGTCACACCACAGAACACAAAATGATTGGTGTATCTATCCAATGTATGATTGGACCCATGGAGAAAGCGATTATTTAGAGCAGGTGTCTCACTCTTTTTGCACCTTAGAATTTGCCATGCACAGGGAATTATACGATTGGTTTTTAGATCAATTAATAGACCCTTCATTAGTAAGGCCCAAACAGAGAGAATTTGCCAGAAGAAATTTTAGCCATACAGTTGTGAGCAAGAGAAAGCTCATGCAATTGGTAGAACAAGGTGTGGTAAGTGGTTGGGATGACCCAAGAATGCCCACTATTTCAGGGCTTAGAAGAAGGGGTTATACGCCTGAATCAATCGTTTCTTTTGCCAATACTATTGGAATTGCCAAGAGAGAAAATGTGGTAGACGTTTCTCTTTTAGACTTTACCTTAAGAGAACACCTAAATAGGGTGGCGCCAAGAGTGATGGGTGTTTTAAACCCATTAAAATTAGTCATCACGAACTACCCAGAAGGCCAAGAGGAATTTCTTGTTGCTGAAAATAATCAAGAAGATGAAAGCGCTGGAACAAGGGAGGTTCCTTTTTCTAAACACCTTTATATTGAGCAAGAAGATTTTAAAGAAGAAGGCAACAGAAAGTTCTTTAGGTTAAAACTAGGTGGAGAAGTACGCCTTAAAAACGCTTATATTATTAAAGCGGAATCTTGTACAAAGGACCCTAATGGAAATATCACTGAGGTACAATGTACTTATGACCCTTTGAGCAAAAGTGGCAGCGGCACTGAAGAGAGTTTGAGAAAAGTGAAAGGCACCCTTCATTGGGTTTCTCAGCAACACGCTTTAAAAACCAAGGTTCGTTTATACGATAGGCTTTTTACAGACCCTACACCAGACGCTCACAAAGACAAAGATTTTATGGATTTTATAAATCCAAACTCTTTAGAGGAAATAACGGCTTATGTTGAACCCAGTTTAGCTAGCGTTAAAGAGGGAGCGCGTTTTCAATTTCAAAGAATGGGCTATTTTGTAGTAGATCAAGACAGCAGCTCTGAACAATTGGTTTTCAACAAAACGACAGGATTAAGGGATACTTGGTCTAAATTAGACGTTTCATAGTATATATTTCACAAAAAAAAGAGGGGCTTCAAAGCCCCTCTTTTTTTATTCGTTCTTAAAGAAGTTTACCTATCTCCGTCTTCTTTCTTTTTTTGGTTGGCAGTTAATGCTTTTTGTTCTTTCATAGCCTCGCCAATCTGGTTGCTCGCTGTAAAGGAAGCCACCATATTATTGAGCATATCACTTCCTGCTTGAGGGGAGTTAGGCAGCAAAATTAAATTGGTGTTTGTTGCCTCTCCAATAGACTGAAGGGTGTCGTAATGCTGGGTCACTACAATAAGGGCAGAGGCTTCTTGGGAATTAATTCCTACTTTATTCAGCACTTCAACAGATTCCTCAAGTCCCCTTGCAATTTCCCTTCTTTGGTCTGCGATACCTTGTCCTTGTAACCTTTTACTTTCCGCTTCTGCTTTCGCTTTTTCTACAATGAGAATTCTTGCCGCATCTCCCTCAAATTGAGCTGCAATTTTCTCCCTTTCAGAGGCATTAATTCTATTCATGGCTTCTTTCACCTGACCATCAGGATCAATATCAGTGACTAAGGTTTTAATAATGTCGTAGCCATAGTCTAACATGGCTTCTTGTAGCTCGGATTTAACCGCTATAGCAATGTCATCCTTTTTAACAAAAACGTCGTCTAACTTCATCTTAGGGACTTCTGCGCGTACTACGTCAAAAACATAAGAAGTAATTTGATCGTGCGGATACTCCAGCTTATAAAAAGCTTCGTAAACTTTTTCTCTAATTACGACGTACTGCACAGAAACTTTTAGTTTTACAAAAACGTCGTCTTTGGTTTTTGTCTCTACAATCACATCTAATTGTTGGATTTTTAATCCCACTCTAGCAACAATTTTATCTACAAAAGGAATTTTTAATTGAAGTCCAGATGTTCGAATAGAGTGAAAACGGCCAAAGCGCTCCATGATAGCCGCTGTCTGTTGTTTTACAGTGAAAAAGGATTTAAGAAACCCTAAAAAAAGGAGGAATCCAATGAAAATTAATAAATACTGACTCATGTGTGGTAAGGTTTTAAATTATATTAAAAGATACAAAAAAAGCCGCTTTACAGCTAATAACTACCGTTAATAGATATAAAACTGCTTTTAATAGATTTTATGCAAAAAACCGCTTTAGTGCGTGAAAAAATCAAGTGTTATTTAGGACTGTTTAGTAGGGCTTTGATTCTTTTTACACAACTATCCTTGCCCAATACCTCCATAATGTCAAATACATGAGGTCCGCTGAGTGCGCCTACTAATGCCAAGCGAAGCGGAGGCATTACGGCGCCAAAAGAAAGCGACTGCTCAGTAATATAACTTTTTATAGTCAGTTCTAAGTTAGCGCTGCTAAAATCTGTCTGGGCTTTAATAATTTCTGTCAGCGCAGTTAAAATTTGAGGGGTGTTTTCTTTCCACTGCTTTTTAAGTGCTTTTGGGTCGTATTCTGTTGGATCAACAAAAAAATAAGCAGATAAACCGATCAGTTCATGGGTAAAAGCAGCACGTTCTTTAACCATTTCTATGATGTTCTCTAACACTTTATTGCTCTTGTTTTCAATAGCTGTTTCACCAAAAGAAGCCATAAGTCCTTTTTTAAATTCTGGAAGAAGAATCACCGCACTAGCCTTTTGTAGGTATTGCTGGTTGAACCATTTTGTTTTTTCAGGATCAAATCTAGCACCAGACTTTTGTACGCGCTCTAATTCAAAAGCGCCAACCAATTCTTCTAAGTTAAATAATTCCTGAGCTGTTCCTGGATTCCAGCCCAACAAAGCCAAGAAGTTTACAACGGCTTCTGGAAAATACCCAGCTTCTTTGTATCCAGTAGATTCTAGCCAAGTTAATGGAAACACAGGAAAACCACCTTTTTCCCCATCTCTTTTACTCAGCTTTCCCTTGCCGGTAGGTTTCATGATAAGAGGTAAGTGGGCAAACTCAGGCGCTTCCCATCCAAATGCTTGGTACAATTGAATATGTAATGCAAGCGAGGGCAACCATTCTTCTCCTCTAATAACATGACTGATTTCCATCAGGTGGTCATCTACTACATTAGCTAGGTGATAGGTAGGCATTCCGTCGCTTTTAAAAAGCACCTTGTCGTCTAAAGTGTCTGTCTTAAATGAAACAGTTCCTCTAATCATATCAGAAGTGGTAATTGTGGTGTTTTCAGGCGTTTTAAAACGAACCACAAAAGGAGTGCCCGATGCAATTTTTGAGGCGGTTTCCTCTTTCGAAAGACTTAGGCTGTTGTCTAACTTTAACCTATTGTGGGCATTGTAGATAAATGTTTTGCCTTTTGACTCATGATCGGTTCTATGAAAATCGAGTGATTCAGTGGTGTCAAACGCATAATATGCCGCGCCTTTTTCTATCAGGCTGTTTACATAATTGGCATAACTTGCTTTTCTTTCACTTTGTCTGTAAGGGCCATATTTACCCGCTTTGTTAGGGCCCTCATCGCAAGGAATTCCAGCCCAATTTAAAGCCAATTCAATATATGCCTCGGCACCTTCTACAAAACGAGTTTGGTCGGTATCTTCTATTCTTAAAATAAAATCTCCTCCGTGTTTTTTGGCAAATAAATAATTAAAAAGTGCCGTTCTTAGTCCACCAATATGTAGCCCACCAGTTGGACTAGGCGCAAAACGCACCCTAACTTTCTTAGTCATGTTATTTCTTTTATGGGGCAAAGATACTTTAAGTGCAGCAACACGCCATAATGGATTCTATTGAATTTTAATCTGAGCAGATAGCGCGGTATATTAAAGCGCTGTTAAAAATAATCCATCCCAAAATGTGAGGCCCAAGACTTAACTAATAAGCAGCTTATTGGGCCTTTGCCAAAGCCTTCATTTGTTCAGGCACCCTTGGATTCATTAATTTAAACCAAAGTGGAGGCAATAAGGATATTACCATTGAGGTGGGGTATCCAAAAGGCATTTGTGGCGCTTCTTCCCTACACACTAAGGTTTGGTATTTTTTAGATGCCATATAGTGGTGGTCGCTGTGGCGGGTGAGTTCATACAAAACAATACGACCCATAATGTGGTTGGAATTCCAAGAGTGAATGGCACGCACAGCTTCGTATCGCCCCTGCTCATTTTTAGCCCTAAGTAATCCGTAATGTTCAATATAATTGACTGTTTCAAGAAGTATAAAGCCTACAACACCAGCGGCGAGCATCAGCAAAGCGGTGCTTGTATTTAAAACAACCCCTATGCCTGATAAATAAACTATTTGAAATAAAGTGTACCACAGCATGTCATTGTAAACACTCCAAAAACCGCTTCCTTTTTCTCTATTGCGTTCGCCTTGAATTTTCCATGCATTGGCATACTGTCTGCACACACTGCTGAGCCAAAACCCATAAACAGTCTGTTTGTATTTAGCAGTTGCAGGATCTTCTTTGGTAGCTGCATAGGTGTGGTGTCCCCAATTGTGTTCCACAAAAAAATGCATATAAAAACTAGGCAAGAGCAAAGCTTTTGCGATGGTTTTCTCTAGTCCGTTTTTTCTATGCCCGAGTTCGTGGGCTACATTAATTCCGTTGGTGCCTAAAGCAACTCCCAATGAAAAAACCAAGCCAACTGTTTCAAGGGCGCTCAGATTTTCTTTGTAAAAAACAAACGCAGCCCACCCCACCAAGGCATATACAATAGGCAGGTTTAAATACAAAAGACCGTCATAGATCTTTTTAAACCTTTTTACTTCCACCACTTCTTTAGGGTCGTTTCTTGAATCTTCCTTTAAAATAATCTCCAATAAAGGGATTATGCCAAACGCATAGACCAATGCCGCAAAAGAAAACGGACCTTTTAAATATAGCGCTAAGGCTGTTGCCATTGGAATGGTATAAGCGGCTAAGTATTTTATTGATGTCATTTTTTTATTTCTAAGTTACACATTTTTAGGAATCTAATTGCTTATGCTTACCTTTGCCAAAAATTTATTGGTGATTGATTTTAATTTTATTGACGTTCCCCCAATTGAAAATGACACCCCTCTTTTGGATTGGCTTTTGAAAGTGGCTGAATCCGAGGGCTATAGTGTGGCTGCATTGTCTTACATTTTTTGTAACGACCAATGCTTGCTGGAGCTCAATCAATCTTATCTATCACACGACACTTTCACAGACATTATTACCTTTGATTATGTGGAGGGCACCATTATTTCAGGAGATATATTTATCTCTGTAGATCGGCTTGAAGAGAACGCGGCTATTTTTAAGGTGTCTTTTGAGGAAGAACGGCTTAGGGTAATGGCTCACGGTCTGCTGCATTTAATGGGATACAAAGACAAAAGCGCTGAAGATCAGTTAGTTATGTCTAATAAAGAAAACGAAAAAATTAAAATGTTCCACGTGGAACAATAGAAGCTATGTTTCAAGATAAGTACGACGTTATAGTGGTAGGCGGAGGTCACGCTGGCGCGGAGGCTGCCGCAGCCGCTGCCAATATGGGCGCAAGCACTTTGCTGGTCACCATGAACCTTCAATCTATTGGCCAAATGTCTTGTAACCCTGCTATGGGGGGTATTGCAAAAGGTCAAATAGTAAGAGAAATTGACGCTCTTGGGGGTTACAGTGGTATTGTGTCTGACCTTTCTGCGATTCAGTTTAAGATGCTCAATAAATCTAAAGGGCCGGCTATGTGGAGCCCAAGAACACAAAATGATAGAATGCGTTTTGCGGAAGAATGGCGCCTTGCTTTAGAACGCACCTCCAATGTAGATTTCTATCAAGACATGGTGTCTTCTTTAATTATAGAAGGCAACACAGTTACTGGTGTTAAAACTTCTCTAGGCATTCCTATTTATGGAAAGAGTGTAGTCCTGACGAATGGTACTTTTCTCAACGGACTTATTCACATTGGTGAACGTCAGCTAGGGGGAGGTCGCGCAGGAGAAAAAGCTTCATCTGGTATTACAGAGCAATTGGTTGCCCTTGGCTTCGAATCTGGAAGAATGAAGACCGGAACACCGCCTAGAGTAGACGGAAGGTCTTTGGATTATTCTTTAATGACACCTCAGCCGGGCGATGCCCAACCTGAAAAATTTTCCTATACCAACACCAAGCCCCTTGCTACCCAGAGAGACTGTCATATGACACACACTTCCTCATTGGTGCATGATTTATTGAGAGAAGGTTTTGATAGGTCGCCAATGTTCAATGGGTCCATACAAAGTCTTGGGCCAAGGTATTGTCCTTCTATTGAAGATAAAATTAACAGGTTTGCAGACAAAGACAGCCACCAGCTTTTTGTTGAACCAGAAGGATGGGATACTGTTGAGGTATATGTGAACGGATTCTCCACCTCACTTCCTGAAGAGGTACAATTTAAAGCGCTAAGATCTGTTAAAGGCTTCGAAAAGGTGAAGTTTTTTAGACCTGGATATGCTATAGAATACGATTATTTTCCACCCACACAACTAACCCACAGCCTTGAAACAAAATTGATTAGCGGCTTGTTTTTTGCAGGGCAAATTAATGGAACTACAGGATACGAAGAAGCTGCTTCACAAGGCTTAATGGCGGGTATAAATGCCGCCTTAAAAGTTCAAGAAAAAGACCCTTTTACCCTTCAAAGAGACGAGGCTTATATAGGTGTTCTTATAGATGATCTAATTACAAAAGGCACAGACGAGCCCTATAGAATGTTTACTTCTAGGGCAGAGTACAGAACCTTACTTAGACAAGACAACGCAGATTTTAGGTTAACCCCAATGGGTCACGCCATAGGCTTGGCATCTGAAGATAGGCTCAAGGCCATGGAGCTTAAAGCCTCTGCTTCTGAAAACCTAGTGTCTTTTTTTAGAGAAACTTCCGTAAAACCAGCAGAGATCAATGACCAATTGGCTTCTGTGGGCTCTGCGCCCATTTCTCAGTCAGGAAAACTTTTTAAGGTTTTTTCTAGACCTAATGTAACTATGGATCACATGCTTTCTGTGGACAGTGTTGGGTCTTTTGTGAGTGAAAACAACTTCGCAAGAGAAGTCTTAGAACAGGCAGAAATTCAAATTAAGTATGCGGGTTATATAGAAAAAGAAAAAAACAATGCAGACAAATTGCAGCGTTTAGAGCATGTAAAAATTCCTTCTGATTTTGACTACAGCTTACTAAAGTCTTTGTCCTACGAAGCTAGGGAAAAGCTGCAAGAAATACAGCCTGTGAGTATTGCACAAGCATCAAGAATTTCTGGAGTTTCCCCCTCAGACATTTCTGTTTTATTGGTGTTTTTAGGAAGATAGTTTTTCTTTGTTCCACGTGGAACAATATTATTTTAGTACCCAAAATGTTAGAGAATAAAGATAGGTTTCCCTTAAAAGTTTTAGACCACGTTTACAGCAAGGAAGTATTTAGTTTGTCCTATGTGCCAGGTTTAGATGTATTACAGACCACCCCTGTTCCAGCAGAAATAGCGGCCTATTATCCTGAAGATAATTACATCTCTCATCAGAACAACCAACGCACTTTAACAGACAGATTATACAGTATTGCTAAAAATTATCAATTAAAAAAGAAGGCTGTTTTATTGGAACGACACTGTAATGGGTCAAAGAAATTTTTAGACTTTGGCGCAGGATCGGGCGCGTTAGTTTCCTTTCTTAAAAACAGACAGTGGCATTCTTTGGGCGTGGAGCCCAACCCAAACGCTAGATCCATTGCTTTAGAGAATAACTGTGTGCTACACCCCTCTTTAGAATCCATTCCAAAGCAAGAATTTTCTGTCATATCCCTTTGGCATGTTTTAGAACACTTGCCTAATTATGAACACACCTTAAAAGAATTATTAGGCGCTTTGGCGCCTGGAGGCAAACTCCTTATTGCGGCACCCAATTATAACTCTTGGGATGCAAAACACTATGGCGCCTTATGGGCTGCTTATGACGCACCCAGGCATTTGTGGCATTTTTCACAAAAAGCCATAAAGCAGTTGGCAGAAAAACACGGATTGTCTTTAGAGGAAACCAAACCAATGCTACTGGATGCTTTTTATGTGTCTCTGTTATCTGAAAGGCACGCTCAAAAAAAGGCCCCTCTGTTTAGCGCCTTTTTTAAAGGTTTTTATGCCAACCTATCAGCGATAAGGACCAAAGAGTATTCTTCTATCATTTATGTACTAAAAAAACCAGAATAAGCCCTTATAAAAGCTTTAGTGCGTTTTTTTAAGCCTTCCGGCAACACAAGCTCAGGGTTTTTAAAAACAGCCTTAAATCCAGCCTATGGAGGCCGCTTTTCATTTCAAAAATCTATAGTACCCCCGCTGTTTTATAAATTAATCTTATGGCTTGTTCTAAGGGTATTTATAAATGTAAATTACCACATAGACATTTCTAAAAAGAAAAGAAGCAAGACCGCGGGCACCAAATAAATTACAATTGTCCTAGCGCCATCATAGTCTTTGGCAACTCTTTGCCCGAATAACAACATAAGCAAAGTGAGGCAACTTACCACTGCTGCATTTAGGGCTATATTAGGTTTGTTATAGTGAACAATGTCCATAATACCCCAAATACCCAACACACCACTAATGACTTCCATAATTATAATGGTCACAAGTAAAAATGGGACAGTGTTTTTTAGAAAACTCTTTTCAAAATGACCTTTGAGCCACCCTAAGTTTCCTTTCCAATCAATGAGTTTGTCTAAAGCACTTTGTAAAAATGTAATACAAAGAAATACCAGTAGGATTAATACCGTTAAGTTGTCTTCAAAATGCAGCATAATTATTTTAATTAGTAACAGCTTTTGTCATGTGCAGTAATCGAGTGAGCGAAATAGCCAGATCAGTGAAGACCATTTTAGCGTTTCCATTTCTTTCAATTTCATAAACAGCACTTTCTAAAGCCGTGGAGATTTGTTCTATATTTCCCTCGTGTACAAAAGGGGCAAATTTCTTAAAGTCAAAATTAGAAACTTCAATTTGTGTGTGTTGCAATTGGTCCAAACCATATTCCATTAAAACCGCTTCTCTAAACAAAGACAAACAGTATAACAGGAAGTTTTTCTGTATCTCTCTGCCAGATTTTGCCACTTCTCCACTCCAATTGAGTAGTTCGTTTATAGCGCTTTTATTCCCCTTGGCTTTAAATGCGGCCCTTACCCAAAATACAAACCATTCGCCAAAACGCAATTCCTCTGAATCTTGTCTAAATAGGTCTAATGCTTTATTGTAGTTGCCCTCTGCCATAATAGCGATCTGTTTGGCATTTTGTTCTACCGCGCCCTCCGCTAGCAAGCCTTTAATAATATCTTTTTCCTGAAGCTTTTTAAAATAGGTAATCTGACAACGAGACGTAATGGTGGCTATTAATTGTTCTTCCTCTTCTGCAATGAGAATAAACAGGGTTTTTTCAGGGGGCTCTTCAAGAAGTTTTAAGATTTTGTTTGCCGCTGCAGTATTCATTTTTTCTATCCCCCAAATGACCATGACTTTATACCCTCCTTCATAAGATTTTAAAGAAAGTTTCTGACTGAGGTCTCTCGCTTCTTCTACAGAGATATTTCCCTGTTTTTTTTCAGTACCCATAAGCTGGTACCAGTCAAAGAGGTTGCCGTAAACCTGTGTTTGAATAAACGCCCTCCAGGGTACTGCATAATGATCACTAATGGGTTTTGTTTTAGCGAGGTCTGAAGCGGCAACGGGGTACACAAAATGAAGGTCTGGATGGTTTAGATGGTCCATTTTTAAATGGCCCGCTCTTTTCTGTTCTTCCGTTAAATTTTCTGCGCCGCAGAGCACTTCCCTGGCCAAAGCCAATGCCATAGGCAAGGCGCCGCTTCCCTCTGCACCCACAAACAATTGTGCATGTGCCAAACGATTGCTGTCAATAGCAGTTTGCAAACGGCTTTTAATCCCTTCTTGCCCTAAAACATCAGAAAAACGCATGTTTCAAATATACAAAAAGCCACCGCTAGCGGTGGCTTTAAAATGAAATTTAAGTGGTATTACTAAAAAAACAAGCCCCTTGTAAAGGCCGGGCTAAGCCTATTCCTTTTTTGTGGTAATTTCAATCACGCCATTTACTCCTTTATCTCCATATTTTTCTTTAGCAGCTTGGCCTCTAATTACATTGATACTTTTAATACGGTCTGGATCAATATCTTTAATATCAGCACCCTTTTCTAAGGTTTTGCCATTGACTACATAAAGCGGCTGATTTTTCCCGTCTGCCGTCCAGCTATTTGCCTTTCTTTTTACGACAATTTTTGTTTCATAACCGTCTTTTTGTTCTTTTTGATTTTTGCTTGCTTTTTGATTTTTGCTTGCTTTTGGATCTTTGATTGTTTTTGTATCGCTTACCTCTTTTTTGTCAGAAATCCAAAACCCAGAAACCACTCCTTCTTCTTTTTCTTCTAACAAAGCGTCTACTTCCTCTAACAAATCGCCTACTTCCTCTTGAAATGCTGTGGCCTCAATTTTAAATTCACGGACTTCCTTTTTCATTTCTAAAGCCTCCTTTTTCATTTCTTCAACAGTCATTTTTAAAAGTTTGCGTCCTTTTTTTAGACTGTCTTTTTTCTTGAATTGAGCCATAATGGTAACCATTAAAGAGTCTTTGTCTGTGCGCCCTCTTTTTATAACGAATATAGAATCTCCAGCAGCGCCATAGCTATTTTCTGAGACCACTTCTGCGTCTTGGCCCCGGAACACAAAAACATTTTTATCGCTGCCGCCATATACATTTTCAGTCACAATATCGCCGTCTTCATTCCTCACTACTACCCTACTGCTTTTGTATCCTTTCACTAGTTTGGGGTTGCTTTTTGCAGCTTTAAAGCCCGCGTCGGTTAATTGCTCATTTTGGTTTAGAGACACCTCAAAGATAAAGTTACTGATGGGCTTGTTGCCACTTACAGCATAAACACCTTTATTGCCAGAGGCTGTTTTAAAGCTCGCTTTAATTCCTGTAATTTTTCCTGCAGCATTTCTTTTGATGTTTTTAAAAGAAAGTTGTACACCGAATTTGTCAAAAAGTGTTTTGCAGCCTTCTTTTAAATCTTTCTCGGAAGATGTTGCCGAAATGTTTACAGAAAACCTTGAATTTGACACAACGCTTTTTTCAAAAATAGGCGGTGGTGGTGGAGGAACAGAGTAGCTTCCTTTTGCAACCAACATAGAATCTGTTTTTCCTACTACAGGAGGCGGCGGTGGCGGAATGGTGTCGTAATTAATTGGCGAAGTTGGTGGTGGAGGTGGGGCTATTTGAGCCACGACTTCTGTGTTAAAAGCAAATATAAATCCTACTAAAAGTGGTGCGAGTAATATACTGGCCCATGGATTTTTTTTATTGGTTTCATTGTTGAGCATCATAATACGTTTCTTTAAAAATGAATGATAAAAGGGATGTACCAGGCTTAAGCGGTCTAAAGGCACGGATTGTTTGAGTAATATATATTGATAGGCTTTTAAATCTTTCGTGGCGGCTACGGTGAGCTGGTCTGTGAGAAACTCTAAGTTTTCTACCACACCTTTTTTATACCACCAAAGAAAGGGGTTCCACCAAGTGAATACAAACATGATATGTGTGAGCAGTATGTCTAATGAGTGCCACTGTTTCACATGAATTTTTTCATGGGTAAGCATGAGTTCATAAGCCTCAGACTGGTATAAATGGGTGGGAAACACTATGGCGTTTATAAATGAAAACGGACCCCTTACCGCATTGGAGAGCAACAATTTTGGACGCTTTTTCTGAATGGTTTTGGCTTGAATAAGCAGTCTTATAAGGACAGCTAGTTTGAATAAAATCCACAATAAAACACAGGCACTTCCTGCGCCAATAAGCACCATTAAAATTTGTTCAAATGACGGTTTCTCTAGCGTAGTTTGAGCCACTGGCTCAAAAGGACCTTGAGCCATGAGTGGGTCCCAAGTAATTTGTACAATTCTTTTAATAGAAACAAATGGAAGCACAACAGAAATCAATAAACCTGAGAGCAGAAAATGCCTGTTAAAGGAGAATTGTTTTCTAGGATACAACCAAAAACGATACACCACAAAGAACAGGCCTAAAACGGCAGTGTTTTTCCAAGCAAAGTCTAAGAAAGCATCCATGATTATTTGTTTTTTTCTATGAGTTTAATGATCTCTTTTAATTCGCTAACAGAAATTTTTTCTTCCTGAGCAAATTGTGACACCAGACGCGAATAGGAGTCGCTAAAGAAATCAGAAATGGCTTTGTCCATATAAACCGCCCGGTAAGATTCTTTGCTAATTAGCGGAAAATATTCATGTGTTTTTCCATAAGCATTGTGGTTCACATAACCCTTTTCTTCTAGATTTCGCACCATAGTAGACAAGGTGTTGTAGTGGGGCTGCTCTTCCCCACCCTGATATGCAGCCAAAATGTCTTTTACAAAGCCCTTCTTTATAGACCAAAGTATTTTCATTACTTCTTCTTCTTTGTTGGTGAGTGGTTTCATATTTGGTTGTTTTATATTCTAATCAAACTTATAACTAAAAAAATAGTTATACAACTTATTTTTTAGTTAAACGAAAACCTTGTAGTTCAATTTTTATCTTTTAGCCCTATTTAAAGGGCTTATTTTAGGTATATTTGTTTTTGTACAATTTTTAAAAAACCCCATGAAAACACTTTCAGATTTTAATTTCAAGGACCAAGTGGCCCTGATCCGTGTAGACTTTAACGTTCCAATGAACGAGGCACAACAAGTCACAGATACCAATAGAATTACAGCAGCGAAACCAACTATAGACGCCGTTTTGGCGCAAGGAGGAAAAGCGGTCTTGATGAGTCATTTTGGACGCCCAAAAGGACAAGTAAACCCAAGTATGTCACTTTCTTTGATTGTAGACGCGGTATCTGAAGTTTTGGGCGTGCCTGTTGCTTTTAGTGAAGACTGTGTGGGAGACAAAGCCCAGGCCGCCATAGCAGCTTTGGCACCAGGAGGCGTGTTGCTTTTGGAGAATTTGAGATTTCATTCGGAAGAAGAGGCTGGAGACGAAGCTTTTGCCAAACAACTGGCTAGCTTAGGAGATATTTATGTGAATGATGCATTTGGTACAGCCCATAGGGCGCACGCTTCCACCACTATTATAGCACAATATTTTAAAGGCGCCTGCTGTTTTGGTGCGCTATTGGCTAAGGAAATTCTAGCCATTGATAAGGTCATGAGTAGTGGAGAAAAACCAGTAACTGCCATTTTGGGAGGCTCTAAAGTGTCTTCTAAAATCACCATTATAGAGAATATTCTAGATAAGGTAGACCATTTGATTATTGGAGGAGGAATGACCTATACCTTTATTAAAGCACAAGGGGGAAGCGTTGGAAATTCTATCTGTGAAGACGACAAAATGTCCCTGGCCCTAGAAATTTTAGAGAAAGCAGCAGCTAAAGGCGTTCAGGTTCATTTGCCTGTAGATGTATTGGCTGCTGACGATTTTAATAAAGACGCCAATACTCAAGTGTCAGACGTTTTCGCTATTCCTGACGGATGGGAAGGCTTAGATGCAGGACCAAAAACCTTGACCCAATTTGCAGAAATCATTGCGCAGTCTAAGACCATTTTATGGAATGGCCCAGTAGGTGTTTTTGAAATAGAAACCTTTGCAAAAGGAACCATTGCTATTGGAGAAGCCATTGCCAAAGCAACAGCTGGAGGCGCTTTCTCTCTTGTAGGAGGAGGAGATTCTGTTGCCGCAGTAAAGGAGTTTGGTTTTGAAGATAAAGTGAGCTATGTGTCCACAGGAGGAGGCGCTATGTTGGAAAGCTTAGAAGGTAAAACACTTCCTGGGATTGCCGCTATTTTGGCAATGGCCTAAGCCCAATCCATTTGTATTCATATGAAAAAACCCCATCTAGCGATATTTTTATGGACACTTCTTGGGCCTTTATTGGCCCAAGAAGCTACTGTGCCTAAAGAAGTTTTTGTGTCTCAAGAAATTCTGGCCCTTGTTGCTGTAGACACTATTGCAAAACCTTCCTTAGAGGCGTTAGCTTTTGCAGCGGTTTTAGACTCAATTTTAAGCGCGTCTCATGTGGTTGCAGCTCCTGATATAAGCTATTCCGCTCAAGACAGTATGGCTTTTTTTAACCCGTCCACAGACAGCTTAAAAAGCCGTTTGTCGCTTCTTGATCAGGGCACTATATTAGACAGTCGTTACAACCCTTCTTTAGAGGGCGTTATTAAGATGTATTTACGCTCTAAAAGGGTTCTAATTCAAAAAATGCTTCATAGAAGCGCCTATTATTTTCCGCTTTTTGAAAGGGAATTAGACGCGCTTTCCATGCCTATGGAAATTAAATATTTAGCCATTGTGGAGTCTGCTTTAAACCCAAAAGCAAGGTCCAGGGTTGGCGCTACGGGGCTCTGGCAATTTATGTACGGCACTGGTAAAATGATGGGATTAGAGGTCAATAATTATGTAGATGAGCGCCAAGACCCTTTGAAATCTACCCAAGCAGCCTTTAAGTATTTAAAGAAATTACACGGAATGTTTGGCGATTGGAACTTGGCTTTAGCGGCGTATAATTCTGGACCAGGAAACGTTAGGAAAGCCATTAGGCGTGCAGGCGGTGTGAAAGATTTTTGGGCCATTAGAAGTTTTTTGCCAAGGGAAACAGCAGGCTATGTTCCTGCTTTGCTCACCACAATGTACTTGTTTGAATACGCAGAAAATCATGGCTTTGAGTTGCCTAAAACGGCTGTAGCTTCTTACGCCACAGACACCATTCACCTCAAAAAAGCCATCAGTTTTTCACAACTTTCTAAGGCTTTGTCTTTACCAGAGCAAACCATCGAACAATTGAATCCGGTCTATAAATTAGGGATTATTCCTCAGATCGAAGGGAAGCCTCAGGCGTTGAGACTCCCAAGCACCTCTACCACACTTTTTATAGAACAACAAGACAGTATTTATGCTGCAGTAGCAGCAGAAATGGCTCTTTTAAAAAAACCTTTTCCTGCCCTTCAGACCGTAGGAGCACCACTTAGATACAGGGTGCAATCTGGAGATTATTTAGGCAAAATTGCCCAGCGATATGGACTTAGGGTGTCTGACATTAAAAAATGGAATAGATTGAGCGGAAACAACTTGTCTGTAGGGCAACGGTTGACGCTTTATCCGAAAATTTTTCCTGTGAGCGGGACCCAAAACGCATCGGCCGTAGGCCAAAAAAGCGCCCAAAAAAGGGTTTCAAAGACTCCTTCAATTGCTGCGGATCAAAAGACCTATACCGTGGCTGCGGGAGACTCGCTTTGGCTTATTGCCCAAAAGCTAAAAGGAGTCAGTGTAGACGATCTTAAAAAATGGAACGATATTTGGAACAATGAACTAAAACCTGGAACGACCTTGAAATTGTGTTCTTGTTCCCCATAAAACAAACCTCATGAAAAATTTAGCCCCATTCTTTGTCCTTCTTTTTATAGTATCTTCTTGCAAGGAAAAGTCCAATTACAAATACCTGCCTGAATCTATTGGTCAGGTGCAGTCTATTTTGGTGGTCATGGAGGAAGATTTGTGGGAGAGTGCCGTGGGAGATTCAGTTAGAAAGGCTTTCACGAGTCCTATCAAAGGACTGGCCGTGGCGGAGCCGGCCCACCACATTCAGTATATACCCCCGTCTGTTTTTAAGGGAACGGTAAAGCAAAACAGAACAGTTTTAGCGGTGGGCTTAGACAGTTTGTCTCTTGCGCACATTAAAAAGGATGTTTACGCTAGGCCACAATTAATAGGCGTGGTAAAAGGCTTAGACCAAGCAGATCTGATGCAGCAGTTTCAAGCGAAGAAAGGAGATTTCATAACCGCTTTTAAGGCATTGGAAATAGAGCAAACCCAACAGCGGTTTAAGCGCTCATTAAACCAGGAGAAAGGCATTGAGAACTTATTGGGTGTTGGGCTAGACATTCCCTCTGCCTATAGGCTGGGGATGCATACAGAAAGCTTTGCATGGATAGATCGGGCCATTCCTTCAGGGAGTAGTAATATTATTGCATATGCCCTACCCTACAACAGCTTTAACAGCCCAGACACTTTTATTGAGGATATTGTTGCTGCCAGAGATTCTGTGGTGAAAATTCATATTCCAGGGCCAGATGTACCTGGAAAAACAACCTATATGAAAACGGAAACAGTTTTTATGCCCTATGTGACTCCTGCGGAGATTGCCGGATATAAAGGCGTGGAAATCAGGGGGATTTGGGACATACAAAACTACCCTATGGCCGGTCCTTTTGTGGCTTATATTTTAAATGACCCAGACCAGGACAGAAAAATAGTTTTGGAGGGATTTGTGTTTGCGCCCAATAAAGAAAAGAGAACGCCGCTCTTTGAATTAGAGGCTATTATTAAAACCCTCCACCCTATCCTTAAGGAATAAAAACAAAAAACCCTTCCAATTTGGAGGGGTTTTGATAGGACCAAAAGGCTGAAAGGCCCTTATTTTTTATCTTCAATCTTAGGATCTACATCCTTGGCGTCGTCTTTTGAGGCATCTTTAAATTCTTTAATTCCGCTTCCCAATCCACGCATTAATTCTGGAATTTTCTTTCCTCCAAAAAGGAGTAATACAACAAGAACTACCAATACAATTTGCATGGGGCCAAAGGCTAAAAAGGGTATTAAACTGATCATAATCAATAATTTTGTGTCTTACAAAAGTACTAAAAAAGTTCTAAGATTGTATTTTTCCCTCGCAAATCGTGATACTAAATGTATCTTTGTTGTGTATGGCTAAGAAAGCAGGAAAAAAGGAGCGCTCCCAAAACAAATGGCGCTACAAATACAGGCTAGTGGTCTTAAACGAAGAAACCTTTGAAGAGAAGGTGTCTTTTAAGCTCTCTAGGTTTAATGTTTTTGTGGTAGGCACCCTTTCTGCAGTGGCTTTAATTGCGGCTACAATTGTGCTTGTGGCTTTTACGTCCCTGAGAGAGTATATTCCTGGTTACGCCTCAACAGACCTTAGAAGACAAGCGGTTTCACTTGCAGAAGCAACAGATTCTCTGAGTCAGATAATCTCTTACAATGAAAGGTATATTGAACGCATTCGTATGGTGCTCAAGGGAGATTACGCGCCCAGCCAGATTGAGAATGACTCTTTGGACCTTCCTTTTAATTTAGATACCACCACTATTGCACTGACTCCTATTCGCGAAGACTCTATTTTACGCGCCAGGGTAGCTTTAGAAGACCGATACAATTTATTTGAAAGCAATACCAATGCGTTGGAAACCGCCTTGTTTCCTCCAGTAAGTGGTTTAATCACCCAAGGATTTGACCCTGAAATAAAACATTACGCCATAGATATTACTGCGGTAGAAGACGCCCCAGTAAAAGCCATTACTTCTGGTATTGTGGTCTTTTCTGAATGGACTTCAGATACGGGTTATGTGATCATGATTCAACACAGAAACGGCATGTTGTCTGTGTACAAACACAATGGTGCCTTATTAAAAAGCCAAGGCGATCAAGTTATGGCAGGTGAGGTAGTGGCCGCAGTAGGAAACACTGGAGAGTACTCTACAGGGGCGCATTTACATTTTGAATTGTGGGAGAAAGACCGGCCGGTAAACCCACTAAATTATATAGATTTTAATTAAGCTATGGGCCTAAAACAATTTGCAGCAAAGATATTTGCTAAATACATCGTACAACAAACCGCACAATGGGCCAACAATCCTGTGGCCACCCAGGAGGCTGTATTTAAGTCTTTGATTAAAAACGCCGCACAGACTCAATTTGGAAAAGACCACGATTTTGCCGAGATCAAAAGCCATGGGGATTTTATTAGAAAAGTGCCCGTAAGGGACTATGAAGGTTTAAAGGATTATGTTCAAAAGGTGGTTGCTGGAGAAAAAGACGTGCTTTGGCCAGGGCAGCCTGCTTACTTTGCCAAGACCTCAGGAACTACTTCTGGCGCCAAATATATTCCCATTACCAAAGCCTCTATTCAAGAACAGGTGAAAGCATCTAGAGATGCTATTCTGCATTATGTACACCAGAGCGGCAACAGTGATTTTGTGACCAGAAAGATGATTTTTTTACAAGGGAGTCCTATTTTAGATACCTCTGGACACATTCCAACAGGAAGGCTTTCTGGAATTTCAGCCCATTACGTTCCGGCCTATTTGCAGCGCAATAGACTGCCTAGTTGGGAGACCAATTGTATAGAAGATTGGGAAACTAAAGTAGCCGCCGTTGTTCAGGAAACCATTGCCGCAGATATGGGTGTGATTGCTGGAATTCCTTCTTGGGTGCAAATGTATTTTGAACGTTTGAAAGCGGCTAGTGGAATACCCGTAGGAGAGCTGTTTAAAAATTTTAATTTATTTATTTACGGCGGGGTTAATTACGAGCCGTACAGGGCCAATTTTGAAAACCTGATTGGAAGAAAAGTAGACACCATTGAGCTTTTTCCGGCGAGTGAAGGATTTTTTGCTTACCAAGACCTCAGAGAAGAGAAAGGCATGTTATTGCTATTAAATAGCGGTATTTTTTACGAGTTTATCCCTTCAGACCAATTTTTCGAAAAGGATCCGCCAAGATTGACTATTGGCGAAGTATCTATGGGGGTAAACTATGTATTAATCCTCTCTACCAATGCAGGCTTATGGGGGTATAATATTGGAGATACCGTACAGTTTACTTCTTTAAAACCTTACAGGTTGATAGTTTCAGGGCGCATAAAACATTTTATTTCTGCTTTTGGAGAACACGTCATTGCCAAAGAGGTGGAGTACGCCATGCAGGAAGCTATAGAAAAGACAGACGCTAGGGTCTTGGAATTTACGGTAGCCCCTCAAATTGCGCCTAGTAGCGGATTGCCTTATCACGAGTGGCTGGTGGCTTTTGAAAAAGCCCCTTCAGATTTTGATATTTTTTCTAGTATCTTAGACCAGGCTTTGCAAGACCAAAACAGCTATTATAAAGACCTTATTGTAGGAAAGGTGCTACAAAAATTAAAAATAACGTCTCTCCCCACAGACGCCTTTACCCAGTTTATGAAAACCAAAGGAAAACTAGGTGGTCAAAACAAAGTGCAGCGCTTGGCCAACGACCGAGATATTGCAGACGCCTTATTAAAAATTAAAGACCATGTCTAATAAAAACACTAGGGCCAGAGAGTCCACAAACGCTATTGAGCGTATTTATATTACCATGAGACACCTATTTAATAGAGGCTTTTACAAGCCTATGGGGGTTTCTGGGGAAACACTAAAAAATGCTTTGCTACAGCTCAGACCTGAAATTTATGGGAGTATAGCAGAAGAAAAAGCAGAGCTCAACGGGCTCATTTATGTATTGGAACGTTTGCCAGAAGGGATTGAGGAGTGTCGTTTTATAAACCTTACCTCAGATGAAGGTTATGGGGCGGCTCATTTTAAAGCCATTGTGCCCCCAAAAAGGCGCAGGAATTGCTTTAGAATAGACCACGAACAAATGAATGTAGAAATTACTAGAGGGCGTTCGGATATTTACGATATTCTCACCCACCTGACGTTCTTGTTTATAGAATCACACAAGATTTTAAAGCGTGTTTACTTAGAAGACAGTCAAAAAACGACCAGAGATTGGACCAAGTTTTCAGAGGCTATTGCCAAAGGAAAACTCACTATAGCAGAACGCGAAACCGCCTTAATTCATATGTCTAATTTTCTGGGACGTTCTTTTCTAGAAGTCTCAGACATGCATAAAAAGTTAGCGACTAAAGCACAGCCAGAGCGTTTTTTAAAAGTGATCTACTGGCTGGGTAATTTGGCTATAGAAGAAGAAACCACAGGAGAAAAACGCACCATTACTTTTAGCCCATTACTCAGAGAGCGTCTGGGGCACCATATTCATGGAGAAAGATGGGCCAACGCCATTAAAGAGTCACTCATTAAACAAGACCTTATTGGCAGGCCTTTACATATTATCAGTGCAAATATGCACTCGGTAATGAACGCTTTGTTTGCAAGGAAAGCCTTGGGCAAAGCCTTTGAAAAAAGCACTGATTTAGACATATACGAAGCCCTCAGTGCTCCTGAAAACGAGGCCCTTAGAGCAGAGGTAACCGAATTTGCAACAGCACACGGAATGACCGCTATTCCAGACCAATCTGGGACCAATATAGACATACAAATATTTGATCTAGCCAAAGCAGTAGGACAGAGTAATTTTGTGCCCAAATTTACAGACCCCGAAAAAGCACCTGTTATTTTTGTGATGGATTACGCCTTTGGAGAGCAGGCCTATGAGACCATGGACGAATTATTAAAGCCTTATAAAGCCAATAGAAAAACACCTTTGTTTTTAGATGTTCACTCTATTTCTATCATGGGGAAAGCAGGGATTTTAGAAGGCGGAAAAGGAGATTTAATGATTCCAAATGCCCATATTTTTGAGGGATCTGCAGACAATTATCCCTTTACCAACCAGCTTTGTGCGTCAGATTTTGAAGGCCATGACCTACTGGTGTTAGAAGGCGCTATGATTTCTGTTTTAGGGACCTCGCTTCAAAACAAAGACATCCTTACTTACTTCCATGAATCTACTTGGAATGTGATTGGTTTAGAGATGGAAGGGGTGCATTATCAAAAAGCCATTCAATCTGCTTCTAAAGTACGCAGAAGTATTCGCGAAGACGTAGAAGTGAACTACGCGTATTACGCCTCAGACAACCCACTGGAAACGGGTAGTACTTTAGCCTCTGGAGGGCTTGGCACTACAGGGGTAAAACCTACTTACCTCATTACAGAAAAAATACTCACCCAAATCTTAAACAATTAGTTATGTCATTACTCATTACAGGTGGCGCTGGTTTTATTGGATCCCATGTGGTGCGTTTGTTTGTTCAAAAATACCCCGACTACCACATTATTAATTTAGACGCACTGACCTATGCAGGGAATTTAGAAAACCTCAAAGACATAGAGCAAAGGCCAAATTATACCTTTGTAAAAGGCAGCATAACGGACCCCTTGCTTTTAGACCGCCTTTTTACACAACACGACATTAAAGGGGTTATTCACTTAGCGGCTGAAAGTCATGTAGACCGTTCCATTAAAGATCCTATGGCTTTTATAGACACCAATATCAAAGGCACAGCAGCGCTTTTAAATGCTTGCAAGGCCCATTGGAAATCTTTTGAGGGAAGGCGTTTTTATCAGATCTCTACCGATGAGGTGTTTGGTGCTTTAGGCCCTACGGGTTACTTTACAGAAGAAAGCCCTTATGCCCCTAATTCTCCCTATTCCGCTTCAAAAGCCAGTGCAGACCACTTGGTACGCGCCTATGGAGAAACCTATGGTTTACCCTATGTAATCTCTAATTGTTCTAACAATTACGGGCCCAATCATTTCCCGGAAAAACTCATACCGCTTTGTATTCACAATATTCTAGAAGGTAAAGACCTGCCTATTTATGGAAATGGCCTTTACACCAGAGATTGGCTGTTTGTAAAAGACCACGCCTTGGCTATTGATCAGGTGTATCACAAGGGAGAAAATGCAGCAACTTACCTCATTGGCGGGCACAATGAATATACCAATATAGACCTTATTCGCCTGCTGTGCGACCAAATGGATGCAGCCATTGAAAATCCTCAAGGGACCTCTCAAAAGCGCATTACTTTTGTAAAAGACCGTCCCGGACACGACCTTCGGTATGCTATAGACGCTAGTAAAATTGAGCGAAGCTTGGGTTGGACCCCGGCCCATACTTTTGAAGCGGGGCTTGCGGCCACTATAAAATGGTACTTAGAAAATCCAGATTGGTTGGCTCAGGTTACTTCTGGTGCGTATCAATCCTATTATGAAAACCAATACAAATCGGAATAGAAAGTGTTATTTTAGCCCTAGGGTTTGAGGCGCCAAATAGCGGCCTAAAACCCGTTTAAAACAATAAAATGAAAGGTATTATTTTAGCAGGCGGAAGCGGAAGCAGGTTACACCCCATAACATTGGCGGTGAGCAAACAACTCATGCCTGTGTTCAATAAACCCATGATCTACTACCCTATTTCTACCCTCATGTATGCGGGTATTAGAGAAATTTTAATCATTACCACCCCTACAGACGCGCCACTTTTTAAACAGTTGCTGGGAGACGGAACAGCTTTGGGCTGTCAGTTTTCTTATGCGGTGCAAGAGGCGCCAAATGGATTGGCAGAGGCTTTTATTATAGGAGAATCCTTTATTGGAAATTCAGATGTGGCTTTAATTTTAGGCGATAATATTTTTTATGGAAGCGGTTTGTCTGCCTTGCTACAAAACGCAAAAAACCCAAAAGGAGGGACTATTTTTGCCTATCCAGTTCAAGACCCACGTTCTTATGGGGTGGTCACTTTTGACCACCAACAAAAAGCCCTTTCTATAGAAGAAAAACCCCTAAATCCCAGCTCTAATTTTGCCGTACCAGGGATATATTTTTATGACGCTTCTGTGGTAAACATCGCAAAATCCATTCAACCCAGTCAGCGGGGAGAATTAGAAATAACAGACGTTAATACAGCCTATTTAAAACAGGGAAAACTCAACGTACAAAAGTTAGACACTGGAATAGCCTGGTTAGACACGGGTACTTTTGAGTCTTTGCGGCATGCGGCACAACTTGTAGAAGTCATAGAAACCAGACAAGGCTTAAGCGTAGGAGCTATTGAACTGGCGGCTTACGAAATGGGTTATATTAGTAAAGACGCTTTTATTGCCTTAGCAAAACCGCTTGAAAAAAGCGGATACGGAAAAAATTTATTGAGAAACCTCCAATAGCATCATGTATAAAAACACCACTAAAGTGACGCGAATAGTAAAATCCTTCCTGGTATGTCCTATATAGAAACCCCTTTAAAGGGTTGTTTTGAGATAACGCCAAACCTTTTTAAAGACGCCCGCGGCTCCTTTTTTGAGGCTTTTAACAAAGCCCATTTCTATGCCGCTACTGGGCTGTCTTTTGAAGTGGCTCAAGAGAATCAATCTACCTCTGTAAAAGGAACGATTAGGGCGCTGCACTATCAAAAAGGGGCCTATGCTCAGGCCAAATTAGTTCGGGTATTAGCGGGTGAAATTATAGACGTGGTGGTAGATCTAAGGCCGGGTTCACCTACCTATGGAATACACCACCGCACTAAATTAAGTGCATTGAACCTCAAACAACTCTATATTCCCAAAGGTTTTGCCCATGGTTTTTCTGTGTTGACCAATACAGCTACGGTGGTCTATGCCTGTGACGCCCCTTATCAAAAAGACCAAGAAGGCGGTATTTATTTTGCAGACCCTTCATTAAATATTGACTGGGGTCTTGGAGAGCGCAGGCCCCTATTATCAGAAAAAGACCAAGCGCTTCCCTTATTAAAAGATGTTTTTTAATGAGCACACAAAGCCCTATGTACTCGGTTTTAGTTAGCGGTGCTTCTGGACAAGTGGGACAGTCTCTTAGGCACGTCTTAGACACTGAAGAGACGCCTCTTTTTTCTAAAAATTCATGGGGTTTTTTAGACCGTAGCAGCTTAGATTTAAGCCAAACAGACAATCTTTCTTCCGTTATAGAAGGGCTTTTAGACAAACACGCTCCCAAGGCTTTTGTTCACGCGGCTGCTTTTACAGCAGTAGATGCTGCAGAGACCCAAAAAGAAGCGGCATTTACCATTAATGAAACAGCCACAAGGATTTTAGCAGCAGCTTGCGCCAAGAGAAACATCCTTTTTGTGTACCTCTCTACAGATTTTGTTTTTGCCGGAAAAAGCACTGATCAAAAGCCTTTTTTGCCTTCAGACCCCATACACCCAATAGGGGTTTATGCCCAGTCAAAGGCGGCAGGAGAAAAAGCGGTACAACTTCATGGAGGACCCCACTATATTGTGAGAACTTCGTGGGTTTTTAGTCCCTTTGGGAATAATTTTGTCAAGACCATGTTGCGTCTGGCAAAAGAAAGACTGCAGTTTTCATCGGAACCAAATCAGCAAACTTCAGCCAGGGTAAAACCGACTATTTCAGTAGTTTCTGACCAATTTGGCTGCCCTACTTCTGCCCTTGATTTGGCCAGAGCACTTTTAGCACTTATTACGGTCCAATCACTTCCTTACGGGATACTTCATTTCAGTAATGCTGGACCCGTTCATTGGGCTCAGTTGGCTGGCGCTGTATTTGAACAGAGTAATCTACCCATCACAGTAAAACCCATTAGCAGTGAAGATTTTGCAGCAGCAGCGCCTCGCCCTGCATACAGCGTACTAGAAAACACCTTAGACCCCAAGGCGAGACATTGGAAAGAAGCCTTGGCTGAGGTGCTCAGCATACTAAAGACCGCTTAATGACCTTATAAAGTTCGCCCCATATGACGCACATAACATTGACAAAAAAGAGAATTTTAATCACAGGAGCTGCTGGCTTTTTAGGGTCCCACCTTTGTGATTTTTTCATAGAAAAAGACTTTCATGTCATTGGCATGGACAACCTGATTACAGGAGATTTAAAAAACATTTCCCACCTGTTCTCTTTGCCTCATTTTGAATTTCACCACCACGACGTCACTACTTTTGTACACGTCCCTGGTGCTTTGGATTATATCTTACATTTCGCTTCTCCAGCAAGTCCTATAGATTACCTTAAAATTCCCATAGAAACCCTTAAGGTGGGTGCCTTAGGCACCCATAATTTATTGGGACTGGCCAAGGAGAAAAATGCTAGGATTCTAGTGGCCTCTACCTCTGAAGTGTACGGAGATCCTTTGGTGCACCCACAAACAGAAGACTACAACGGAAATGTGAGTCCTGTAGGCCCAAGGGGCGTCTATGACGAGGCCAAACGCTTTATGGAATCTATTACCATGGCTTACCACCGTTTTCACGGATTAGAGACCCGTATTGTTAGAATCTTTAACACCTACGGTCCTAGAATGCGGCTCAATGATGGGAGGGTAGTCCCTGCTTTTATGGGACAGGTACTCCGAGGAGAAGACCTCACCGTATTTGGAGATGGAAGCCAGACCAGGTCGTTTTGTTATATTTCAGATCAGGTAGCAGGTATTTACAGCTTGCTCATGTCTGATTATGCTGAGCCTGTCAATATTGGAAACCCCAATGAAACCACTATTCTAGAATTTGCTCAGGAAATTCAACGCCTCAGCGGTACGGATCAAAAAATAGTATTTAAGCCCCTGCCTCAGGACGACCCGCTTCAGCGAAAACCAGATATTTCACTGGCTAAAAAAGTGTTGGATTGGACCCCGAAAGTATCTAGAGAAGAAGGGATTGCCAAGGTTTTTGACTATTTTAAATCATTACCTGCGGAAGAATTAAATGCTAAGGCACACAGAGATTTTAAATAAATTGTAGGAGAAACAAAGGGTTTCTTTTACAAAGTGTATTTTTACAAAAATTTTTACCCCATGAATATTCTCATTCTAGGCGCCGGAGGGCGTGAACATACCATCGCATGGAAGCTTAAACAAAGCAGTACGCCAACCCAGTTGTTTGTAGCTCCTGGAAATGCTGGAACAGCATCTATAGCGACCAATTTAACCATTGGCGTAACTGATTTTCCAGCTATTAAGGAAGCCGTTTTGGCCCATGACATTCAAATGGTGGTAGTGGGGCCAGAAGACCCATTGGTATTAGGAGTACACGACTTTTTTTTAGCAGATTCAGCCCTGGAAAATATTCCAGTGATAGGCCCTCAGAAAGCCGCAGCAGCATTAGAAGGCAGTAAAGATTTTGCCAAGCAATTTCTCATGCGTCACGGCATTCCAACAGCTGCTTACCAAGCTTTTACAGCTGAAAACTTGGCAGCGGGCTATGCTTTCTTAGACACACTCAAAGCGCCTTATGTATTAAAAGCAGACGGATTGGCGGCAGGAAAAGGCGTGCTTATACTAGAAGACTTGGCGACCGCTAAAAAAGAATTAAAAAGCATGCTATTAGACGCTAAGTTTGGCGCTGCGAGTACCACAGTAGTGATAGAAGCGTTTTTAGAGGGCATTGAATTGTCTTGCTTTGTTTTAACAGACGGTAAAAACTATAAAGTACTTCCTACAGCCAAGGATTACAAAAGAATTGGCACAGGAGATACCGGTTTAAATACCGGTGGCATGGGGGCTATTTCTCCAGTACCTTTTGCAGACGCCGCCTTTATGGATAAGATCCATAAAAGGGTTGTAGAACCTACTGTTAAGGGTCTTGAAAAGGATGGCCTGCCTTATAAAGGTTTTATTTTTATTGGTCTAATCAAAGTGGGAGAAGACCCATTTGTTATAGAATATAATGTACGTTTGGGAGATCCAGAAACAGAGGTGGTCTTGCCTAGACTTAAAATTGATTTGGTTGCCGTATTTAATGCAGTAGCCAACCAAACATTGGATCAAATCCAATTAGAGATTGATCCAAGAACAGCCACAACAGTGATGAGTGTTGCTGGCGGATACCCAGAGGCCTATGAAAAAGGCCATGAAATCTCAGGCTTAGAAACGCCAAGTGATTCCTTGGTTTTTCATGCAGGAACGACAATTCAAAACGGCAGCGTTGTAACCAATGGAGGAAGGGTCTTAGCCGTAACTAGTTTTGGAGACAATCACAAAGAAGCCCTTTCTAAGTCTTACCGGCGATTAAAAGGCATTTCATTTAAAGACATATATTACAGAGAAGACTTAGGTTTTGACCTAGACTAAGTCTAATTTGGATTAAGCCCTAAACAATGAATCTGATTTTCAGGAAAGTTACATTTTCAGGAAAGCCATAAAAAAAGCCCGCTGTAAGCGGGCTTTTTTTATATAATTTTAGGACCAAGCCCTGAGGCTTATATATAAGAATGCGCAGAAACGTCTTTATTTTCTTCTCCTGAATCATTAAAGCTTTTTAGCTGAAGCATCCAATAGATCATAGCTGCAGCGCCAATGCTCATGAAGAACCAGTTTAAAGCGTTAGAAGCCCACCAGTTATCCATACTGCGTAAAGCGTCAAATGGCAAAAACAAATAATCTAAAAAAAGGCTTTCAATTGCTTTAAAAATAGAGACCATCATAATTTTTTATTTTATTGTGGGCCTTAAAAACAAACCCATCATTTTTAATATTTAGCGTAACTTTATGCTTGAGAAGTGTATCACAGACCTTCTTGCGCCACAAAAGTATAAAATCTTCTCATGATAAGCCACATTTTTAGTAAAACAAAGCCTGTAAATTTTTTATTGCTTTCTTTTTTATTGGCTGTTTATATTCTTTCGTTCGAGGGGTTTATAGGTATTGGACTTCAAGACAACCAGGGAATAGGGGCGTATTTCATGAAAAACCTAGGTTTTTTCTTAAAAGCCTTAGGGATTTTGGTTCCCGTACTCTTTTTAATTGACTTTATTCTTAAGAGAAACAAATTAGTACTCACCCATAGCTATACCTTATTCTTTTTTGTGGTTTTTTGTGGTTTTTTTTCCACTATTTTCATGAATACAGCGGTTTTATTGGCCCATTTTTTTGTGCTCTTAGGCCTTAGGAGGCTGTTGAGCTTAAAGACCAAGCAACGCTCTAGAAAAAAAGTATTTGAAGCTTGTTTGTGGTTTTTAGTGGCCAGTTATTTTTACGATTGGACCTTGCTTTACTTCCTATTGTTGCCGACCGTTATATTTATATACGACAAAAATAATCCGAGGTATTGGTCATTAATTTTATGGGCAATTTTGGTCTATGCCGCACTGCTTTGGGGCTTTGTCATTAGAAGCAATCCTGAATCCTTTTTCAAGACCCATTACCTTTTCAATTATCAGCCCCAGGGGTTTTCTGCTAAAATAAGCCCATTAATTATGGTGTTTTACGGCAGTGGCGCTTTGGTGTTGTTGTGGAATTACAGTAGGAAAGCCAGCGCAAAAGTGGCTTCTTTGGGCCGTAAAAACAGCCTGGCCATACTGACTTTGACCGGTTTTTTAGGGGGGCTACTTTACCTTTTTTCTCCTTTTGACGATTACAGCGCCTTGTTATTTGGTTTTTTCCCCATGGCCTTTTTGTGGAGTAATACCACGGAATTACTTCCTAAAATTTGGCAAAAAGAGTTGTTGTTATGGGGTTTTTTAAGCGCACCACTTTGGGGATTGATCGCTTATTTGGTTCAAAATTAAATGGGTACCTTTGCCTAAAATCACAAGAATATGTTTGCTGCAACTGCCTGGAAAATATTTAACGAGAGCATAGAAAAATACCACCTTATAGATCGTGTAGATCAGGAATTCCACAACCCACACGACACCAAAGAAATTGCCCATTTGTTGTATAAAAAAAATTGGATAGACACTGTTCAATGGCATTTCGAAGACCTGATTAGAGATCCCGCTATAGACCCAGTAGGCGCCCTAGCGTTAAAGAGAAAGATTGACGCCAGCAACCAAGAACGCACCAATTTAGTAGAGTATATAGACAGTTATTTCTATGAGAAGTACAAGGATGTGGCTGCCACAGCCGCTGCTACCATTAACACAGAAAGCCCTGCATGGGCGGTAGACAGACTTTCTATTTTGGCATTAAAAGTATATCATATGAGGGAAGAGGTACTTAGGGAAGACGCCAGTTCTGACCATATTGCGCAGTGCCAAGAGAAATTAGAAGTGCTGCTCACTCAAAAAGAAGACCTCTGCTTGGCCATAGACCAGTTACTCTTAGACTTTGAGCAGGGTGACAAGTATATGAAGGTATATAAGCAAATGAAAATGTACAACGACAATGAGCTTAACCCAGTTCTCAGAGCCAGCAAGTAGGCCATTAGCAGAACAGCATGTACTGGTCATACGCCTCTCTGCTATGGGCGACGTAGCCATTATGGCACCCGTCTTAAACGCGCTACTCAAACAACACCCCCAACTCTCGGTTACCTTACTCACTCTAGCGAAATGGGTACCCATATTTGCCTCCATTCCTCGATTAAAAACGGTCCCAGTAGAGACCAAAGGCATTCATAAAGGGATAATAGGCCTTTGGCGCCTCAGCCAATTTTTAAAAAAAGAAGGTTTTATAGCCATTGCAGATTTGCACGGCGTATTGCGTTCCCGTCTCTTGTGTTTTTTCTTGTCTTTAAGCGGACACAAATATGCCAGAATAGACAAAGGGAGGGCGGAGAAAAAAGCCTTAACCCGACTCGAGAATAAAATATTCAAGCCCCTTAAACACAGCAGTATTCGCTATGGTGAGGTGTTTGCAAAATTAGGCTTCCCAATCACTCTAGACCCAAGCACTGTATTGTTCAAGCCACCAAAAAAACCAGAAACTACTGGGGCAGATCAATCCAATTTCACCACCATTGGCGTAGCCCCTTTTGCCGCTCATAAGGGCAAGCAGTATCCGCTAGACCTTATGATTCAGACCTTAGAAATTTTTAGCCGTTTGGCGGGCAAAGACCAAAAAGAAATTCGTTTTGTGTTTTTTGGCGGTGGTCCTGTAGAAACCCCAAAAATCAAAGCCCTCTGCAAACAATTTCCCCACAGCAGTCATGGTTTGTCGCTTTCTTTTGAGCAAGAGCTTCAAGTGATTGCGCACTTAGATTTTATGGTGGCTATGGATTCCGGGAATGCTCATTTAGCGGCCATGTATGCTGTGCCTACCCTCACGCTTTGGGGAAACACACACCCTTATGCTGGTTTTGCGCCTGTTTTTCAAACAGAAAAAAACCGCCTCTTATCCGACCGGATCACTTACCCGGGACTCCCTACATCTGTCTTTGGAAAAGAAGTGCCTAAGGGATATGAAAAGGTTATGGAAAGTATAGCTCCCGCAGCCGTAGCAGAGAAAATGAGCGCGTTGTTAAAAGAAGCATTGGCCGATTAGGCCAAAAAGTTTAGGCTTTCAGAAATTTTATGCCACAGCCCCCTGGCAACTGCTCCCAGCCCCAGCCGTACAGCCGTAACAATGCTGAGAAATCACTACTTCGCGCCCTTCCAATAAGGAAGTGTCGTAGTCTTTTATGTGTCGTGCTTTTGAAGCTACTTTAAGTCCCAACATTTGGTTAAAATCACAGTCGTAAAGGTAGCCGTCCCAACTCACAGAAAGGGTGTTGGTGCACATGACACCAGCGACAGCCACCGGATTATAAGCGTCTACCAAGGCATACATATAATTCTCGTAGTTTCCAGAGGCTACCAAATAGTCTAAAAAGCGTGAAATGGGCAGGTTTGTAATGGCAAATAAGGCATTGAATTGTATGCCAAAGTCCGTGTCTAAGGCTTTTTTAAAGTCTTTTTCTAAAGCTGCTTGGTCTCCTGGCAAATAGGCGCCAGAAGGGTTGTAAACCAAATCTAGTTTTAAGTCAGATCCCGGCATGCCGTACCCCACCTTATTGAGCATTTTTAAAGCTTCAATGGAGGCGTTAAACACCCCGTCTCCCCTTTGTTTGTCTGTTTTTCCCTTGGTGTAATGGGGCATAGAAGAGACCACATGAATGCCGTATTTAGCAAAAAACTCAGGCAGGTCGTGGTATTTTTTATTCGCCCTAATAATGGTCAGGTTGGAACGGACAATAAAGTCTTTTATGCCTGCGGCCGATGCCGCTTCTACAAACCACCTAAAATCAGGATTCATCTCAGGGGCGCCACCCGTTAGGTCTAAGGTATGGGCCCCTGTTTGGGCAATCACGTCCAAACATTGCTGCATGGTTTCCCGAGTCATGATTTCTTTTCGGTCCGGACCCGCGTCTACATGGCAGTGGGCACAGACTTGGTTGCACATATAGCCCAAATTTATCTGAAGGATCTCTAATTTTTTAGCTTTTAGCGGGAATTGTCCACTTTGCGCTATTTTGTCTTTAAATAAAGGCAGGTCCCCATCTCTAAAAGGCCCCGATTGAAGGAGGTCTAATTGTTTTTGGGTTTGCGCCAATTGGTGGCCTGCCGCTTTTAGAGATTTGGTTGCCATAGGGTTTTACAAAAGGCTGCGGGCCTTTATTACATAGAGAGTTTGTTGTACTTATTCATCATTTGCACACCGTGTACTAGGGTGGCGCCACTTTCAATGGCGGCTCCTGCGTGAACGGCTTCCATCATCTCTTCTTTGGTAATCCCTTTTTGTAAACCGTCTTTGGTGTAGGCGTCTATACAATAAGGACATTTAACCACATGAGCTACCGCTAGGGCTATGAGCGATTTTTCACGGGCAGAAAGGGCCCCTTCTTCAAAAACACTGTTGTAGTAATCAAAGAATTTCTCGCCCAATTCTGGCGCCCATTCTGAAATCTTTCCAAATTTTCTAAGGTCTGCTGGGTCGTAATAATTGTTGTCCATTGCTTTGAGATTTTATTGACTTACAAATACTTGGTAATCTTGTCACTCATGGGTTTGGTGGTAGAATAAAAGTAGTCTATAAGGGCGCCGTTTTCGTCTACCAAATATTTTTGGAAGTTCCATTTTACAGAAGAGCTCACTTTGCCATTAAGGGCTTTGTTGGTAAGCCATTTGTACAGCGGGTGTTGGCCTGGGCCTTTTACTTCTATTTTGTCTGTCATAGGGAAGGTAACCCCATAAGTGGCTGAGCAGAATTCCTTAATGTCTTCGTTGCTTCCTGGCTCTTGAGACATGAATTGGTTGCAAGGAAGGCCTATCACCACCAATTTATCTTTGTACAAGGCGCTCATTTTTTCTAAGTCTTCGTACTGAGGGGTGAACCCACATTTAGAGGCCACGTTTACAAATAGGATTTTTTTGCCTTTGTAGGCAGAGAGGTCCATAGCGTTTCCGTCTATGTCCTGAAGGGCAATGTCGTATAAATTCATAGCAGTAGGGTTGTTTTGTGCAGAGAGCATTAGTGTTACTCCCATGCAAATAGTATAAAGTAATGTTTTCATTTTTTTTGTTTAAAGCTACTAAAAAGGGGCCAAATAGTCCCAGAATGTTTTCTAAAAAAAAGGCCTGCATGTAGCAAGCCAATTAAATAAGGTGTATATGAATGCAATAGGCGTGTTTAAACGTCGTCAAAATCTACGGCAATTTCTGTGCTGGTCACCATGGCTTGGCAGGAAAGTACTAGTCCGTCTGCTATCTCGCTGTCTGTGAGAATTTGATTCTTGATCATGGTGGCAGATCCCTTGGTCACTTTACAGATACAAGAGCTGCAAACCCCTCCCTGGCAAGAGTAGGGCGCGTCAATGTCTGCCTTGATTATAGCGTCTAGCAAGATGGTTTTGGCATCCATTTCTAGTGAGGCCGTCTCTCCATCTACAGTCACTTCTACCGCTATTTTACCTACAGCCAAAGCGCCACCAGAAGCGGCTTCCCCTGAATCAGAGGTGCTTTCTGTAGCGACCGTAAACAGTTCATAGTGAATATGGTCTTTAGACAAGCCCGCTTTTTCTAAGGTTTCTGTAGCTGTTTTGATCATGCCTTCTGGACCACAGAGGTAGGCACCATCAAATGGCGCTGTGTCTGTATTTTTGAGCACATAATTAATGGCAGCGGTGTCTATTCTTCCAAATAGCGCCTGGTCTTCTTTGGCTTGAGAGTACACCCATTGTACTTTAAACTGGGTAGGATAGGCGGTTTGTAGGGCTTCAAATTCATTAGAGAACATGACGTCCTGTGGAGATTTGTTTCCGTAAATTAGGGTGAAACTATGCTCAGGGCCACTGGCTAAGACACTTTTTGCAATAGAGAGTATGGGCGTAATTCCACTTCCTGCAGCCACGCCCAGATGGTGGACTGCTGCCGTGGTAGGCTCGTACAAGAAACGCCCTTGAGGGGGCATCACTTCTAAGATATCGCCTTTTTGAATGTAGCGGTTCGCGTAAGGAGAAAAGGCACCGCCAGCCACTTCTTTAATTCCTACCGTCACTGAATTTTGTGGACCAGACACCACAGGGGCAGAAGAAATAGAGTAGGCCCTACGCACTTCTTTTCCGTGAATGGTGTGTTTTATAGTAATATATTGCCCCGCCTTAAAGGCAAAATTGCTTTGTAAATCAGCGGGAATTTCAAAGCTAATAGCCACCGATTGGGTGGTTAAATTATCTACTTGAGAAACGTTTAGGGGATAAAAATGGGTCATAACAAAAATTTCAAGCAAAATTACACATTATAAGGGGTTTAAAAAAGTAGTCGTTCATTTCTTGTAACAAAAGCGCTACATTGCCTACCAATAAAAAAAGTAATAATTTTAAAGCATGATGTTACAATTTATTTCTTTAGAATGGAAGTCCTTTATTAGGGCAGCCTCCTTCCAGACCAATTTAGCCATGAAAATCCTGATGGGATTTGGTGCACTGTATTTTATGGCGGTCTTTTTAGGCCTTGGAGTGGGGGTGTTTTTTATTATTGAAGACATGGAATTGGGCGATCCTTTTGAAGTGGTCAATAGGTATATGATTTATTATTTGGCTTTTGACATGCTTTTTAGGTATTCCTTACAAAAAATGCCAGTGACTAACATTAAGCCCTTTTTGTATGTGCCACTCACCAAAAATCAGGTGGTGCGTTTTTCTTTGTTAAAGACTGTGGTGTCTTTTTTTAACTGGTCCCATGCCTTTTTCTTCTTGCCTTTTTCCATTGTGCTCATTAGCAAAGACTACCCCGCTATGGAGGTCCTGTTTTGGCACCTAGGCATGGCAGCACTTATTTATGCGAACAATTATATTAATGTACTGATCAATAATATGTCTGAGGTATTTTATGCCTTTGTAGCCACTTTTGTCGCATTGGGGGCCGCCCATTTCTTTGGCTGGTTTGACGTCACTTTATACACCGCCCCTTTCTTTGATTTGTTGGGAAGTAATCCATTGGCTTGTCTTATTCCGCTCGCTTTATTAGGTGTTTTGTCTAGGGCCGCTTTCGGGTATTTTAGAACAAATATGTACTTAGACGCCGGTCTAGCGACCAAGCAAGAAGAAGCGAGTACCCAAGAGTATGCCTTTTTAAATAGGTTTGGAAATTTAGGGACTTTTATAAAGAACGACATTCGCCTAATTCTTAGAAACAAGCGCTCTAAAATGGCCCTTTATGGCGGGCTTTTCTTTTTATTTTATGGCCTGCTCTTTTTTACAGGCGCCATTGAAGTATATGATGGTCCAGTTTGGAAAATTTTTGCAGGGATATTTGTTTCAGGAGGCTTCTTATTCAATTTTGGCCAATTTGTGCCCAGCTGGGATTCCGCATATTATCCATTAATGATGAGTCAGAACATAAAATATCAAGACTACATTAAAGCGAAATGGTATTTAATTGTAATAGCTACCGCTGCGAGTATGTTGCTCGCAATACCTTATTTATATTTTGGCTTGAACGCTTACCTGGCTGTATTGGTGGGCGGAATTTATAATATTGGTATTAATGGTTACTTGGTCCTTTGGGGTGGCGCTTATATTAAAACGCCTATAGATTTGGCTTCAGGAAAGAAAGCCTTTGGAGACAAACAGTCTTTCAATGCCAAGACCCTATTATTGACCGTTCCTAAAATTTTACTTCCCTTAGCCATTTACTGGGTAGTAGCATTATTTGCTTCTGAAACATTGGCTTTTGCTTCCGTAGCATTCGCGGGGGTATTGGGGTATTTATTTAGAAATAAAGTTTTTAGTATTATAGAAAAAGTATACAAAGACGAGAAGCACAAAACCCTAGCCGCTTACAAGCAGACCCCTTAAATAGTCATACTCCCTTCGCAAGAGGGTTTAAAAAAGCAACAAAAGACAACAGGCCTCACCGCTTTAACCAGACAATATAAACCGCTCAGATATGATCACTGTTCACGAACTTTCCAAGACCTATAAAGACCAAACGGTCTTAAACATCCCACATTTAGACATTCCAAAAGGACAAAGTTTTGGCCTTGTAGGGAACAACGGAGCCGGTAAAACCACCTTCTTCAGTTTATTGTTAGACCTTATTCAGCCCAGCACAGGGCATATAAATTCTCATGGTGTGGTGGTAAACACCTCTGAAGATTGGAAGCCTTTTACGGCAGCCTTTATTGACGAGAGTTTTTTGATTGGCTATTTAACCCCAGAAGAATATTTTTATTTTATTGGGGAACTCAGGGGCCAATCCAAGGCAGAGGTGTCTGATTTACTGTCTAATTTTGAAGATTTCTTTCATGGAGAGATCCTTGGGCAAAAGAAATACTTAAGGGACCTTTCTAAAGGGAACCAGAAAAAAGTGGGGATTGTAGCGACCTTTATAGGATCTCCAGAAGTGGTTATTTTAGACGAGCCTTTTGCCAACCTAGATCCAACCACCCAAATTAGACTCAAAGGTATTATTAAAGATTTGGCAGCAAGCTCAGGCGTTACCGTATTGGTGTCTAGCCATGATCTAATGCACGTTACCGAGGTGTGTGAGCGTATTGTAGTCTTAGAAAAAGGACAAATAGTGAAGGATATTGTCACAGCGCCAGCGACTTTAAAAGAATTGGAAGCCTATTTCTCAGGTGCTGCACAGCGCCCAAACCTTGAAACAGAAAGTCCAGAATCTGTCCCTTCAGAAAATGCTCATTTGGAGGGAAGTAGTCCAGCAATAGCTACTGAGGGAGTCGCTGAAGAAGGAGAAAAATAATTTTAGGTCCATACATACCAAAACACCGCTTTTTTAGTTTTAGGTTTGTACCTGCCTTATGAAAACCCAATCCGTTCATATAGAGACCTCTGTTTCTGAAGGAAACCATATCGTTGCTTTTTTTAGGCGGCTGTATCGCTATGGGTTTTTGTGTTTTTTTGCCTTGTTATTCTGCGGATGTTCCACTAAAAAAGACCGTTTCATCAATAGAGAATGGCACGCCCTGAATAGCAAATTCAATGTGGTTTTTAATGGAGAAATGGCGTTTCAGCAAGCCTGGGACGGGCTTCAGGACGGTTATCAGGAAAATTTTTGGGAACCCCTCCCCATAGAGCGATTTACCCCCAAATACACCAACCAACCAGCCTCAGTTAATGTCCAAAGCCCCTTTGCACTTGCCGAGCAGAAAGCCGCCAAGGCCATAGCCAAACACGATATGGTCATTAAAGGCGAAGAGAAAAACGATCAAATGGTTGCGGCTTACGCACTTTTAGGCAGGGCCAGGTATTACGACCAACGATTTGTGCCCGCCTTGGAAGCCTTTAATTACATTATTAGGCGGTATCCGGCCAGTAATAAGCTCAACGAAGTGAGGGTGTGGAAAGAGAAAACTAACCTCAGGCTAGGCAATGAGGCCATAGCGCTGGAAAATATTAATAGGCTTTTAAAATACCGAAAATTAAAAGGCCAAATTTTGGCCGATGCCTATGCCACAAGAGCCCAAGCGCATTTAGACTTACAACAGATAGATTCTGCCAGCTGGGACCTGAAAAGAGCCCAAGCTTTTAGTAAAAAGCCCTTAAAAAAAGCCAGATACGGCTACCTCTTGGGGCAATTGTATCAGGCACAACAAAAAGAAGACTCTGCCCTGTGGGCCTATGAAAAAGTAGTCTCACTCAACCGTAGAATTTCGCCCATATTCTTGGTGCAATCTAAGCTCCAGATTTTGTTTTTAAAGGCCAAGGCAGGCAATACAGATAAGGAAGCTATTGGTGCCTTGACCAATATGGAGGACAATTGGGAATACGAAAGTTTTTTAGACCGCATTTACTTTGAAAAAAGCCAATTGTTAAAAGCCAGAAACAGGGATTCTCTGGCAGTAGTTTATGCCAATAAGTCGCTGCGAGCTACCCGCCAAGATGCTAAGAGAAATGCAGAGAACTACCGACTTATCGCTGAGGTGAATTTCAATCAAGACCGTTTTGAAACAGCGGGTTTTTACTATGACTCCCTGTCTCAAAACCTCTCAGAAAGTAGCATTGACTATTACAGAACCGTCAAAAAGCTATCAGGCATTGAAGATTTGGTGTATTACGAAAAGCAAATTAGGGATTCTGACAGTTTGTTAAAACTCGCTACCTTGTCTCCAGTGGACCAAAAGGCTTTTGTTCAAAATATCATTAACACTGCCAAAAGCAAAGATTCATTGTTGCAGCTAGACTATTTATCTCAACAAAATAATGGACTTGAATCGGGTTTAGCGAGGCCCTACAAATCCAATAAAAACACAAACAATTCAGCCTCCAACAGCAACACAACCAATTCAGCCACCAAAGATATGGGCAGGCCATCGATTTTTTATTTTTACAATGCCACCAGCTTGTCCAGAGGGAAGCAAGTGTTTGAACAGCAGTGGGGAGACCGTGGCTTGGCAGACAATTGGCGTTGGATCATTAGCCCAAAAACCATGGCGGCGAATACCGCTCCTCAAGTGCCAGATAAAGGCAGTTTAGATAAGGCAAACAAAGGGTTAGTCACGGAGACTTATGCTCCAAAACCCCTTAAGACAGCAGAAGAATGGGCCGCATTAGAAGCGACTTATTTGGACGGCATTCCCAAGGAAAATCAAGCCATTGATGCCTTAAATACGCTCTGGGAAGAAGGGAATTATCAGTCGGGTAAATTGTACCTAGACTTTTTTAAAAGACCAGATCTTGCAGCGGACCGCTGGGGTACTTTGGTAGACAAACCCGCTACGCCAAAAACCCTAGCCCCCACCCTCTACGCCCTTTATATGCTTTACAGTGAAGCGGGAAACATAAACGCTGCAGTGTTGCGGGACAGGATTATTAGAAACCATCCAGACTCTGATTACGCCAAAGTGTTGCTCAACCCATCTTTAGGCACCCAAAAAGAGGCTGAATTTAACACCCGATACACGGACTTGTTGGCTTCTTTTGAAACACAAGACTTCAGCAAGGTGCTTCAAGAGAGTACGCAGTGGCTGTCTGAGTTATTAGAAGATCCTAAAGGGGCACCCATTGCCTTGGTTCAAGCAAATACCATCGGGCGCCTGTATGGCCTTTCGGCCTACAAGAGCGCCCTAAAGGATTTACAGGAAAAATATCCTAAGACCCCTGTGGCCATACAGGCCCAAAATAGTTTGGATCATTTTGAAGCCGCACCCCCCAATGCACGCTTTGACCAATTGCCTAAAGCAGACAGACATTATGTGGCCTTACTGCACGAAAGTCCTTATGATTCCTTGGCCTGGACCACCTACCAAAAAGATTTTGAGTCGTTGTTTCCCACACTTTCCTTGAGTAGAGAAGTGTTTTCGCCAGGAAAAACATTTTACTTAATTACCAAAATAAAAGACAAGGTAGCCGCTTTAGGCTTGGCCAAACACCCCTATTTTAAAACCAAAGCGTTAAAAAACCAGGAGATTTTTGTAGTTTTAGGATCTCACTATAAAATTTTACAGCTCTATAAAAACATTGCAGGCTATCGCAAGTATTTAATGGAGTCTTTAGATACAGATCAATAGGGAGGGTATTAAAGAAAAAAAAGCCATGTTTTCAGAAAATAAAAAAGGGCAAGATCAGGGCAGCCAACCCAATAGAATAGAAGCCAACACCCATATTAAAGGAGATATTTCTTCTCAAGCAGACTTTAGAATAGACGGTGTGTTAGAGGGAAATCTGAGTACTACAGGAAAAGTAGTTATAGGCGCTTCAGGAAAAATTACCGGAAATGTCTCTTGTGTTCAGGCAGACATTGCTGGAGGTTTTGAAGGAGAATTAGAAGTCTCTGAATTATTGAATTTACAAGAAACCGCTAAAATAGAAGGCCAGATTTATACGCAAAAACTAGCCATAAGCCCAGGCGCAGTGTTTAATGCCAAGTGTAGCATGCGGCCTAAAGGGGTGTCTGCACTAAATCCAGACGCAAAAATGGCAGAACAATCTGGGTCTTCCATGGCCAATAACGGCTAAGTTACCCTGGTGAAAATTAATAAGACACTCTTATAAACTGCCCCATGTCTCCAGAAAAAAAACCCAATGACAACCCATTAAAGGCCTTGGCAAAAGTGTCAGGAATGGGTATTCAGATGGGTTTGACCATTTATGGGGGAAACTTATTGGGCCGTTGGTTGGATCAAAAAATGCAATGGAGTTTTTTAGAAATAAGCCTCACTTTGTTGTCTATAGCGCTAGCCATTTACGCCATGATCAAACAAGCCAAAGCCCAATAAAGTGTTGTCCAAAGCTGTAAATACCGCCAAAAAATTAGGCCACTGCAGCAGCACGCTACACCCACTACAATTATTTACAGCTATATTTCATGAACCAGCTACTCCTTGAAGAACACCTATATTTTAACCTTATAGCCAGTACAGTGGTTGTAGGGATATGTTATTTGCTTTCTAAAAACCCCAAAACCAAAGACTATGTGGGTTTTTTGTACCTGTTTGGGATCCCGTTAAAAGGGGTGTTTTTTTACAAATCATTTCCTTTCTTATTTTTAGAGGGGCTCTCCCTTAGCCTTCAAGAAAAAGCCAATATTCTTTTTCCTGTTTTGTTTTTTTTAGCGGCAGAGGTTTTATTTCTTTCCAAAATGCTCAAGCAATCCCCTCCTTCATAGATTTAATCTGTAAATAGGGTTTGTTTTTTATAGAATATGCTTACATTTGCGCAAAATTTTTTAGCGTCTATTTTTATATTTTCATGAAGAATAAAGCCACAAAATACCGCCACATCTTTGCCATATTGGTATTAGCGTTCTTGACTACTTTTGTTTCGTATGCCAATACAGACCCACAAGAGGGAGGGATTGTTGACACTAAAAGTGAGGTGGAAGCGTATATTTTACACCACATTAAAGATTCTCATGATTTCAGCCTTTTTTCATATTCAGATAGCGAAGGGGAAAGACACCACTTTGGTTTTCCATTACCGGTCATTGTAAAAACAAGCCAGGGAATAGTCACTTTCATGTCTTCTGCTTTCCATCATGACGACAACGGGCATGTATTGGTTGAAAAAGAGGGGTTAAACTTAGTAAAGCTTCACGGAAAAATATACGAATTATCTCAAGGGGCTCAGGAAGTTGCTTTTGATGAAGCGCACCACCCAATAAACGCCACACAGACCCTAGACCTTTCCATCACCAAAAGTGTTATGGGAATTTTAATGATAGGATTGTTGTTGTTGTTGGCTTTTTCTTCTTTGGCAAGACAGTACAGAACAAAACAAGTACCTACAGGTTTTGGTAGGGTATTAGAGCCATTGGTGATTTATGTAAGAGATGAAATTGCCAGACCGAATATTGGTGAGAAAAAATATAGAAAGTTTACAGGATACCTATTGACAGTGTTCTTTTTCATCTGGAGTTTAAACTTAGTGGGGCTAACCCCTTTAGGGTTTAATGTTACGGGCCAATTGGCTGTGACTGCTGCTTTAGCGGTATTGACCTTAGTGATTTACACCGCGAGCGGGAACAAAGATTATTGGCTTCATATATTATGGATGCCAGGGGTGCCTTATTTGCTAAGACCTGTTTTGGCTATTATTGAATTGGCTGGGGCCTTAGTGATTAAACCTTTTTCTTTGTTGGTGCGTTTGTTTGCCAACATTTCTGCAGGACACATTGTGGTGATGAGTTTAATTGCTATTATGTTTACCCTAAGAGAAACATTAGGTGTTGTAGGGGCTACCTCTTTGTCTTTTGTCTTGTCTTTTTTCATCACATTAATAGAAGTGCTAGTAGCCTTCTTACAAGCCTATATTTTTACCATGCTCTCTGCTCTTTTTATTGGAATGGCAGTAGCAGAACACGACCATCATTAATCAAAACAAAAACGAAAGCTGTAAAAAGCGTTTTTTTAATTTAATATAAATCATTTACTATGTACAACTTAATTGGAGCAGGTTTAATCGTTATTGGAGCTGGAATTGGATTAGGACAAATCGGAGGAAAAGCAATGGAAGGTATTGCGCGTCAGCCTGAGGCAGCCGGTAAAATTTCAACTAACATGATTATCATTGCAGCACTTTTAGAAGGTTTGGCCTTTGGTGCATTGTTCTTAGGAAAATAAGAACTTTTGAAAAAGATTTCACGCGCTGCGGCGATTGGCCGTAGCGGGTGTTTTTTAAATTAAAAAAAGCAAACCCTTTTTTATGGAAACTTTATTAAACGATTTTTCACCAGGCCTATTTTTAGTGTCTTCTATCTTATTGATAGCCCTTATTTTACTGATGGTAAAATTTGCATGGAAACCTATTCTTGACGCTTTACAAGAACGTGAAGAAGGTATTCAAAATGCACTAGATAGTGCTGCACAGGCTAAAAAAGACATGGAAAGCTTAACGGCAAATAACGATCAGTTATTAAAAGAAGCTAGAGCAGAAAGAGAAGCCATGCTTAAAGAAGCCCGTGAATTAAAAGAAAAAATGATTTCTGACGCCAAGGAATTGGCTAAATCGGAAGGAGATAAAATGCTGCAACAAGCGCAAGAAGCTATTGAATCTGAAAAGAAAGCGGCTGTGGCAGACATTAAGAAGCAAGTAGCTACTTTATCTGTGGCCATTGCTGAGAAAGTAATCAAAAGTGAATTATCTAACGGAGACAAGCAGCAGAAATTAGTTTCTGACGCCCTCGGTGACATGAAATTAAACTAGCATTATGACCAACTCTAGAGCTGCCATTCGTTACGCAAAAGCTTTGTTGCAACAAGCCCAAGAGACCAATGTCTTAGAAGCGGTTGCTGCAGACATGCAAGAGATGGCTACTATTATTGGAGGCAATGAAGATTTTAAATCTTTTCTAGCCAACCCTACATTGACTGCGACTCAAAAGCAAGCAGGATTTGAAGCGGTATTTACGGCAGTACAGCCACTGGTTGCCCATACTTTTAAGGCATTATTAGACAACAAACGCTCGGGACTTACCTTGGCGGTTGCTGTAGCTTTTACAGACTTATATGAGCAGGCTCAAGGAAAGGCCAATGCAGTAGTGACGTCGGCTGTAGCGTTAAGCGAAAGCCTAGAAAAAGAAATTAAAGAGAAGGTAGCCAAATTAATCAATAAGGAGGTGACCATTACCAATCTAGTAGACCCAAGCCTTTTAGGTGGGTTTATCCTTAGAGTGGGAGATTTACAATACAACGCAAGTGTTGCTGCTCAATTGCAGCAGTTAGAAAGAGAATTTACAAATATCTAGGACATGGCAGGAGTAAAAGCCGCAGAAGTATCTGCAATTTTAAAAGATCAATTAGCAGGATTTAATGCACAAGCCTCTTTGAATGAGGTGGGCACTGTATTACAAGTAGGTGATGGTATTGCCCGCGTATACGGTTTGTCTAATGTGCAGTATGGAGAATTGGTGGAATTCGACGGGGGTGTACAAGGGATTGTATTGAACCTTGAAGAAGACCATGTAGGGGTGGTATTATTAAGCCCATCTAGAGATATTAGAGAGGGAACTACTGTTAAACGTACCGAGCGTATTGCTTCTATTAATGTAGGAGAAGGTATTGTAGGACGTGTGGTAGACACCTTGGGAAAACCCATAGACGGTAAAGGTCCTATTGAAGGAACGGTATACGAAATGCCATTGGAGCGTAAGGCACCAGGGGTTATTTTCCGTCAGCCGGTAACGGAACCATTACAGACCGGAATTAAAGCGATTGACGCTATGATTCCAGTAGGTAGAGGACAACGTGAATTGGTGATTGGTGACCGTCAGACCGGTAAGACTACAGTTTGTATTGACACCATCTTAAATCAAAAAGAATTTTATGACGCTGGTGAGCCAGTGTACTGTATCTATGTGGCCATTGGTCAAAAAGCATCTACAGTAGCTGCCATTGCGCAGACATTAGAAGATAAAGGGGCTTTGGCTTACACTACTATTGTAGCAGCCAATGCGTCTGATCCTGCACCAATGCAAGTATACGCTCCATTTGCGGGCGCTGCTATTGGAGAGTATTTCAGAGACACCGGTAGACCGGCTTTAATTATATACGACGACCTTTCTAAGCAAGCTGTTGCGTATCGTGAGGTGTCTTTATTGTTAAGACGTCCACCGGGACGTGAGGCATACCCTGGAGATGTATTCTTCTTGCACTCAAGATTGTTAGAGCGTGCGGCTAAGGTCATTGCAGATGACGCCATTGCAAAAGACATGAACGATTTGCCAGATTCTTTAAAGCCTATCGTTAAAGGAGGTGGTTCACTAACGGCATTGCCAATTATTGAAACCCAGGCGGGAGACGTTTCTGCCTATATTCCTACCAACGTAATTTCTATTACGGATGGTCAGATATTTTTGGAGCAAGATTTATTTAACCAAGGGGTTCGTCCTGCTATTAACGTAGGTATCTCGGTATCTAGGGTAGGGGGTAACGCTCAGATTAAATCTATGAAAAAAGTAGCAGGTACGCTTAAGTTGGACCAGGCGCAGTTTAGAGAACTAGAGGCATTTGCTAAATTCGGTTCTGACCTTGATGCGGCTACTTTAAACGTGATTGAAAAAGGACGTAGAAACGTAGAGATTTTAAAGCAGGCTCAAAATGACCCTTTCACTGTAGAGGATCAGGTAGCGATTATTTATGCAGGATCTAAAAACCTTTTAAAGAAGGTACCTGTAGACCAAATCAAAGCTTTTGAAACAGCCTATATTGAGTATTTAAATGCGAAACACAGGGATGTGTTAGACCAATTAAAAGCAGGAAAATTAACAGATGAGGTGACAGACACGCTTGCAGCGGTTTGTGAGGAATTATCTGCTAAATACTAAGCCAAACTAAGGAAAACCAGACATGGCAAACTTAAAAGAAATACGTAATAGAATAGCCTCAGTATCTTCTACCATGCAGATCACTTCTGCCATGAAGATGGTGTCTGCGGCGAAGCTAAAAAAAGCACAAGATGCTATTACGGCCATGCGTCCTTACTCAGACACCCTTACAGATTTATTACAGTCTTTGAGTGGTAGTATTGAAAGTTCAGACGCAAGCAAGTATGCAGCCGTTCGTGGGGAAGACAAAATCCTATTGGTGGCTATTACTTCTAACCGTGGTCTTTGTGGTGCTTTTAACACCAACGTCATTAAACAAGCACAGTCCTTGGCCAAAGGTGCCTACGCTGGAAAAGCAGTTTCTGTGATGGCAGTGGGCAAAAAATCTGCAGACATATTGGGGAAAGATTTTCCTTTGGTGTCCAACGAAAGCGCCATTTACGAGGACCTTACTTTCGCTAACGTCAGTGAGATTGCAGGCCGTTTAATGGAAGATTTTGCTACGGAGAAGTTCGACAAAATTGTTTTGATCTACAATAAATTTAAAAACGCAGCAACACAAATAGTTACAACAGAACAATTTTTGCCGATTGTCCCTGTGGTTGGCGCTGCGGCAGAATCTGATTATATTTTTGAACCTGGAAAGGCTGAAATTGTGAGTGAATTGGTGCCAAAAGCATTAAAAACGCAGCTTTTCAAAGGAATAAGAGATTCTTTTGCCTCTGAGCACGGCGCTAGAATGACCGCCATGCACAAGGCTACGGACAACGCTAAAGACCTTAGAGATCAATTGAAATTAACGTACAATAAAGCACGTCAGGCAGCTATTACCAATGAGATCTTAGAGATTGTTGGGGGCGCAGAGGCTTTAAACGATTAAATTTTTTACCCCGTCTTAAACACTTTTTTTACAGGGTATTAGCGATAAATAATACACAAATAAACCCCAGCTTGCTGGGGTTTTTGTATTTTTAAACCCAACGATTTGCCATTAGGCCCAAACGAACACAGCTTGTTTAAAAAATTATTTGCCCAGACCTTTGTCTATGGAATAGCGACTGTGCTGCCAAGAATGTTGTCTTTCTTGCTACTCCCGCTCTATACAAATATTTTGGCTACTGCCGGTTTTGGTGAGGTGACCGTTATTTTTTCCTGGTTTGCCCTTTTTAATGTGCTCTTGGCTTATGGGATGGAAACCGCTTTTTTTAGGTTTTACACCAACGCCCCCGACAGGCAAAAGGTAGTGTCTACTTCGCTTTGGTCTATTGTAGCGTCCACCTTTGTTTTTGTTTTAATAGCCGCCATGGCGCTGCCTTCTATGTCTTCATTCACAGACATTAAATTGGAATACTTAGGTTATGCCATTGCTATTATGGGCTTAGACGCCCTTGTGGTGATACCCTTTGCCAAACTAAGGGCAGAAGGACGCCCTATGAAGTATGCGCTATTAAAAACAGCCAATGTAGGACTTAATTTAGGCCTCAATATATTGTTTTTGGTGGGATTGCCCTTTTGGTCTGGCTTAGAGGGCCCTATAGATGCTTCTGTAAATGCTTCTTTGGCTCTTGGAGCCGATGCCGCTTTGACCGGAGCCTCAACCCTTGAAAACAGCACCTCCATATGCCAATGGCTGGGGGGTTTTTACAGGCCTAATTTTGAGATTGCCTATATATTTATTGCCAATACCATAGCCTCTGCCAGTACTTTTATTTGGCTTTCTGGTCAGTACAAAGGACTGCGTTTTGGTTTTGACACTGCCTTGTTCAAACGCATGATTCGTTACGCACTTCCTGTGATGATTGCTGGGGTGGCTTTTACCATTAATGAGGTGTTTGACAAGATTTTATTAGCCAAACTACTGCCTGTATCTGTTGCAGCCAGTGAACTGGGTAAATACGCTGCTTGCTATAAATTGGCTTTGTTTATGACTCTTTTTGCCACGGCATTTAGAATGGGTATTGAGCCCTTTTTCTTTAGTCATGCCAAATCAAAAAACCCCCAACGGGCCTACGCGGTCATTACACAGTATTTTGTGATTTTTGGCAGCGTGATTTTTCTAGGGGTATTGGTGTATATAGATCTCATAAAAGTACTATTCATTAGAAATTCAAGCTATTGGGAAGCCGTAGAAGTAGTGCCACTGATCTTATTAGCCAGTTTATTCTTGGGTATTTATCACAACTTATCTGTATGGTATAAGGTTACGGATCAAACCCATTACGGGGCGTATATTTCTATAGGTGGCGCCCTGATTACCCTTGTGGTCAATTTTATAGGCATTCCAATCATAGGCTACTATGCGTCTGCTATAGCAACTTTAGCTGCTTACGGGACTATGGCCGCGGCCTCTTATATGATAGGGCGCAAAAAGTACCCCATAAATTATCCTTTGGGAAAAATAGCGGGTTATTTGAGTACAGCAGTCCTTTTAGGCGGTCTTTCCTTCTATGTATTCCCTGGTCAAATGATTTTGGGTAGTCTATTTTTAGTAGGATTCATCTTAATAACAGGTGGATTGGAGTATAAAAATTTAAAAAAATTAAGAAGCAATGAGGATTAAAATTGTCAATAAAAGCGCTCATGCGCTTCCGTCTTACGAAACTATTGCAGCGGCTGGAATGGATTTAAGGGCCCACTTATCTGCGTCTGTTACATTGGCGCCCATGGAGCGAAAAGTAATTCCCACGGGGCTTCATATAGCCCTTCCTTCTGGTACGGAAGCTCAGGTAAGGCCCAGAAGCGGGTTGGCAGCCAAACACGGTATTACTGTCCTGAATGCACCAGGCACCATAGATGCAGATTACAGGGGAGATGTGGGGGTTATTTTGATCAACCTTTCTGCAGATCCTTTCACCATTGAAAGCGGCGACAGGATTGCGCAAATGGTCTTGGCCAAATACGAGCGAGCCCAATGGGAACTGACAGATACTCTAGAAGACAGCGAAAGAGGTGCTGGAGGGTTTGGGAGTACTGGAATTAAATAAACCAGCTGCCAATGGGTAATGCCCTACTTTAAAGAGGGTCCTATTATTGTACCCTATTACATTTAGATAAGGGGTCTTTCAATTGGTGGTGGCTGACAGCAGTAATCTTGGCACCAAAATTGTATCTTTGTATGGTATTACTTCAAAAAAACAAAAGGCATGTCCTGGAATAGCGCTCTGTATAAAAGGTTTTTCTTCTTCGCTTTAACACTTGCTTTTACGGCTTGTGGGGCAAAGAAAGGCAGTTTTGCGACCACTTCTGAAACAGGATCCCTCCGAAATTTAAGCGCAAAATCAGTCATTAAAAATCACTACGCTGCCTCAGGAGATTTTAAAACCCTAAGCGGTAAGATGAAAATTGATTATAAGAGCGGTTCCACCAGTCAGGGGATTCCGGCCACTTTTAGGATGGAACGAGACAAAACCCTTTGGATTTCAGTTTTTTTTGGGATGGGAAAAGCGCTCATTACACCAAATAAAATAGCTTTTTATTCCAGTGTAAACAACCTCTCTTTTGAAGGAGATTTTGCTGCCCTGAGTGATTTTTTAGGAACCCCTCTAGATTTTAATATGCTCCAAGGGCTTTTATTGGGAGAAGCTGCTATAGACCTAAAAAAGCAGCGATTTAATGTGGAGTCTACTCCTCAGGCGTATCGATTAAAACCTCAAAAAGCGCTGGCGTTGTTCAAGCTTTTTGTAGACATAGACCCTCAGAATTTTAAAGTAGCCCAAACCCAAATAAGCCAAGGGGGTTCGCAGAACAATCTTCGCATTCAATACCCTTCTTACACAGAAATGGACGGCCTGTTGCTGCCCAGCGAAATATCTGTCTCTGCACAGACCAATAAGACAGAAACGACTGTGGGAATTAGTTATAAAAACATTAGCGTTAACCGCGCTTTGTCTTTTCCCTTTAAGATGCCTAAGGGATTAAAAACCTTAGCACTCAAGTCAGATACAGACTAAATATCAAAATAGTATTCCTTTTAATGCGTCACAAGAATCCCTTTATCATTTTCTTTTTGCTTTTGTGCTACTTTTCTACGGCACCAAATGCTTTTGGACAAACCAAGGATCAAAAAGCACTAGAGGCTAAAAAAATATCCCTTGAAAAAGAGATCAAAGACATGAACCGATTACTTTCAGTGAAGAAGAGAGAACGGGGCGCAGTCTTAGAAGATCTAGAGACCGCCAATAAAAAAATAAAGGTCCGAGAGCAGCTCATTAGACTCACCAACCAACAAGCCAATTTACTCACCAGGCAAATCAATGCCAATCAAAAAGAAGTAAAGGACCAACAAAAGGCTTTAGCAGACCTTAAAAAGGAGTACGCGCAAATGATTCAAAAATCTTATTTGCACACGGCCCAAGAGAACAGATTGTTGTTCTTATTGTCCTCCAAGAGTTTCTATATGGCCTATAAACGCCTACAGTATTTAAAGCAGTACCAGACATATAGAAAAAAACAGGGTGAAGGGATCGCTATTCAAACAAAGGTGCTGGAAGAAAAAATACAATCTTTAAATGCGCAGCGCAAAGCCAAAGAGGCTTTGGTGTTGTCCAACACAGCCGCCAAGAAACAACTCCTCACTGAGAAGCAAAACAAGGCCAAGGTATTACAAGACATAAGACAAAACGAAAGGAAATACACTGCAGCCATTCGCAAGAAGCAAAAAGAAGCCAAGGCCTTGGAAAATAGAATTGAAGCATTGATTAAGGCGGCTATCGCTAATGCGAATAAAAAAGCCAAAGGGGTAAAAGGAGGCGCTAGTTTTTTACTTACCCCAGAAGCAACAAGGGTGGCGAATAATTTTACAGCCAACAAAGGGAAACTTATTTGGCCGCTAGAGAAAGGCCTACTCAAAAGAGGCTATGGTGTTTATTCAGATCCAGTATATCCAGGGATCAAGCACCAGAACAATGGGGTGACAATAGCCACAGAAAAAGGCAGCCAAGCGAGGGCAATTTTTGAAGGAGAGGTTATTGCTATTATGGCAGTACCCGGCGGAAATTTAGGGGTGCAAATCAAGCATGGAAACTTTATTAGCACCTATTATAATTTAAAAACTTTAGGGGTTAAAAAAGGTGATTTTGTTCAAGAGAAACAATCTCTTGGTGAAATTGCTTCCAATGATAATGAAGGTCAAACCATCTTGAAATTTTATCTATATCAGAATAGCACCAGGTTAAACCCCCAAGAATGGGTATTTAATTTGAGGTAAAAAAGTATTCTCATTGTATTGAGAGTATTTTTTAGTAGGATATTCTTGTTTAATTTAGCGGCATTGAATTGGTAATTAAAGCAAGACATAATACCCAAACAACTTACCTACTAAATGCTTTACCCTCCACCGCTTTTCTGCCGTGGAGGTTTTTTTTGCATTAATTTGGCTGCTATCTTTCATGGGCGTAGTTTTTTCTCCTTTGCGACAGCCCCTTACTTTTTTGTTTTATTTGCCCTTGGCATTTTTGTTTTTTGCAGCGATCTTTTAAAAAGGATATTGTAATTTTATCTTATGAAAAAATTCCTATTCCTTCCATTGGTTATTTTAATGTGGTCTTGCGGAAACGAGCCAAGCCCTAATTCGGTTCAAGATCCTGAGCTGGAAACCACAGAAGTTGTCTTGTTTGCATTAAATGACATGCACGGCAAAATAGACCGTTTTTCTAAAGTTAAGCCCTTTATAGATGAGGCTAAAGAGGTGAGTGATAAGGTGTTTTTTGTCAGTGGAGGAGATGTTTTTTCAGGCAATCCTATTGTAGATTTTCACCCAGAAAAAGGGAGTCCTATCATAGATGTTATGGGTGCCGTAGGCATGGATGTTTCTGTACTTGGCAACCACGAATTTGATTATGGACAAGAAGTTTTAAACAGCAGATTAGCACAGGCAACATTTCCTTTTATTTGCGCCAATGTGCAGAATACAGGGGGTGTTTTAGCTACTCCAGATCCTTATACTATTATTGAAAAAGACGGTTTTAGCATTGCTTTTATTGGGGTAGTAGAAAATAGTTCTCGTGGAGATTTACCCCTTTCTCATCCCAAAAACATGGACGGGTTGGCTTTCCAACAAGGTGCTGATGTGGTGGCAGGATACCGCAACAATGCCCAGGTTTTGGGGGCAGATTTAGTGGTAGCCCTGACTCATTATGGAAAAGAAGCAGACAGAAAACTCATAGACCAGTCTTTTAATGGGAGTGAATCTTTTGTAGATTTGGTTGTTGGCGGACACAGCCACCAATTGTACAATGAGGTGTATAGAGCAGTTCCAATGATTCAGTCTGGTGCTCATATGCAATACCTTACTAAATTGGTGTTACAGGTGGCGGACGGTAAAATTGTCAATAAAGCCTATACCTTAATAGATTTGAGTGAAGACCATCCAGAGGATTTGGCCGTTGCTAACACTATTGCGGCTTACAACAATAGGCCTGAATTCTATACCACTTTAGCTACTGCTTCTCATGATCACGACCGTGCTGAAACCGCTTGTTTTTATACGACTGCTTTATTAGAAGAAACAGGCGCAGACCTTTCTATTCAAAACTATGGAGGGGTTAGGGCTAATTTGGCAGAAGGAAATATCAGGCCCTATGATATTTATACTATAGATCCTTTTGGCAATGGCCTCGAGACCTATAGTATGAAAGTTTCCGAACTTAAGACCTTTTTTCAGAGCCAATATTCCATGGCATATGCAGGATTGGACATTCAAAGAGAAGGAAATAATATCTTAATCAGAGCAACTGTTGGAGGCAACGTATTGGCAGACACCACCCAACTGACCATAGCAGTGAATGATTACATCAGTAATACAAACCCAGACAACTTTCAGCAATTGCTAAAACGCTATGACTTTACTACTGCAGACTATTTAATTGCGTTTTTAAGCAAGCAGGAAACTGCTATTGAAAATGACGGCTGTAACAGGTCTTTAGACTAGGCGTCTTCTCCCATAAATAAAGCCCTTAATTCTGTAGCGTCTGTAGGCTTCATTTTGCCCGCTAAGACCAAAGACAGCTGCTTTCTTCTAAGTGCTGCGGCAAAACGCTCCTCTTCTAAAGGGGTTTCTGGTTTAAGAGGGGGTACTTCTGTAGGCTTTCCGGTGTCGTCTACCGCCACAAAAGTATAGATGGCCTCATTGGCTTTGGTCTTCTCTCCGCTAAACCTATCTTCCATCCAAACATCTATAAAGACTTCCATAGAAGTGTTAAAAGCCCTAGAAACATGCGCCTCTACAGTCACCACACTTCCTACAGGGACAGATCTATTGAATGCCACATGATTTACAGAAGCGGTCACCGTAATCCTTCTAGAGTGTCTTCTGGCAGCTATACTTGCGGCACGATCCATTCTAGCGAGTAATTCTCCTCCAAAAAGATTGTTTAAGGGATTGGTTTCACTGGGTAAAACCATATCAGTCATCACGGTTCTGGATTCAGAAGGGACTTTTGCTTTCATAGGGTCTGATTGTTTTGCAAAGATAGGTTGGGATTTGGCGAAACAACCAAGAAACCCTTACTTTTTTAACACCAAAAGCCAAGCGTCTTTGGCAAAATGCGCTTGAACCTCTTTAAGGAAAGCCCTCGCGTCAGATTCGGCTACAAAGCTTTGGAAACTTACTTGGTGTAGGCCGTATCTGTTGGGACCTAGATAAGTGGCTTTTTCATAGCCACTTCTTTTGAGTTGTGCAATGCGTTTAGATGCATTTTCAGGCTCCCTGAAGGCACCAGCAATGATGAAAAAAGAAGGTTTTGCCACTTCTTTTTTGGCCAAGCTTATTTCTAAAGTAGAGAGTGAAAGGGGGCTGCTATTAAAAAAAGTAGCCTCTTGAATTTTGTGTTCCACCTCTTTGGTTGCTTCTTGAAAAGCCACTCTTTTATTTTCTGTATGAATAGTATAAGATTGGTACACACTGAGCGCTCCACTAACACCAATAAGCGCTGCGGCAGCATATCTCAATAAAACCTTTCTCCAAGGACCACCATGATTACTTCCATATTGTTGATCTAATTGAAATACTACAGGTTCAGAAGTCTGTTGGCGGGTCTTTTTTAAAGGAGCTTTAGGGACCACTTTGATTGCTTGAAGTCCAAAGGAAGCAGGCAAATAATTGTATTCATGAAAAGGGGTAAAACTTATTTTAGCTTCGCTATTTTGGGTAAAAACACCCAAGCCTTCTAATGAAAGCGCATTGCCAGAAGCCAATTCTGATTTCCACAACTGCACCTGGTCTTTTACAAGTCTCAAAGCGGCTTCGTATGTAATGGAAAGAACGGCAGCTATATGAGCCACTAATATGCCGTCTCCAACATGCAGTTGTGCATTAAATGACATGACCTTTGTTGGGGGGTAAAAAGTGTGCGTTTTTTCATGGTGGCTCGCTCCTTTTTCATGCGTTAGAACAGCGCCAAAACCAGGAATTACAACACAGTTGTATCGGAATAATAAAGGGCTTATGTATTTCTCTAGTTGCATGACTACAAATATGGTCTTTTTTGTCGCTTTTTAAAATCGAGCAGGCCATTTTTTATTAACATTTTAAAAGCGTACCTTATTGAAAATGGCTATATGCAACGTTCTAAGGCATTTATGATTGCAGTTTTGCGCCTTCAGGCCCTTCCGGGCGTAGGCGCAAAAACCGCACGCAAAATCATTGCTCATTACGGATCTGCCCATGCTTTTTTTGAATCTCCAAGAGACTCCAGCATTGTACTTTCCGTTAAAGAATCAAAAACACCCTCAGATTATTTGCACGCCCTTTACCTTAAATTGGCTACTGATGAGTTTGACTTTATTTTAGCCAATAAAATTCAAACCTTTTATTTTGAAGATGCCAACTACCCTTATTTTCTTTCTCTAGCCTCAGACGCACCGGTACTTCTCTTTGGGAAAGGCCATTTAGATACAGGGACTAAAAAAATCATCGCTGTGGTAGGCACCCGTAAAATGACGGGTATGGGCAGGGAATTCTGTGAGCAGTTTATAGAAGAAATAAAGCCTTTAGACCCTGTCATAGTGAGTGGCTTTGCTAAAGGAATAGATATTACCATTCAGAGGGCTGCCGCTGAACAAGGCTTACAAACCATTGGGTGTTTGGCCCACGGATTTAAAAGGATTTACCCTGCCCAAAACCGTCCTTATATAAAAGATGTGATGGAGCAGGGTGGTTTTTACACGGAATTTTTTTCTGGAATGCATGCACTCCCTGGGCATTTTGTGAGTAGAAACAGGATTATTGCGGGACTATCACAGGCCACCCTTGTGGTGGAATCTGCTAAAAAGGGAGGCGCTTTGCACACCGCCCAATTGGCCAATAGCTATGACCGCCCTGTTTTTGCAGTTCCAGGAAGAACTACAGATTTTTTTAGCGTAGGTTGTAACGATCTTATAAAGCATTTGAAAGCCCAAATGCTTACCCATTCTAGGGATTTAATCAACAGCATGAACTGGCAAGACCAGCCAGGAATTGTATTAAATATGGGTTTAACATGTGGCACTGAATTAGAAACTAAAGATAAAGCAACAAACCACACCGCTGAGGAGTCTGTTTTGTATCAATGTCTATTTTCAAACGGTAAAATGCATGTAGACCAGTTGGCGAGCGTATTGAATTGGGAAATAAAAGTATTGTACCCTTGTTTAATGACTTTAGAGCTCAAAGGAGGGGTGCGGCATTTACCCGGCCAATTTTATGAGGCTATTTAATCACATCACCCCAACCAAAAGTTTACTTTAAGGAGAAAGCAATTCCTTATTTAAAGGAACAGCTCACTTTTTATTTAAATGAATAGCCTACCTTTTCTCGCACCCTAGAAAGGACCCCATTGGCTACCAGTGCAGCTTTTTCTGCCCCTACAGCCAAAGCCTTGTCTATTTCTTCGGTATGGTTCATGAAATATTCAAAACGTTCTCTAGCGGGATTAAATTGCTCCAGTATTAATTCGTAAAGGGCTTGTTTGGCATGTCCAAAGCCGTAGTTACCTCCAGTATAATTATTCCTCATTGCGGCTGTTTGTTCTGGAGTGGCCAATATCTTGTATAGTGCAAATACATTGTCGGTATCTGGATCCTTAGGATCTTCCATAGGGGTAGAATCTGTTTGAATCCCCATGATTTGTTTTTTGAGTGCTTTGTCTGATTGAAAAAGATCAATAGTATTGCCTTTACTCTTACTCATTTTACCACCGTCTGTTCCTGGAACATACATGCTGGATTCTTGTACTTTTGCTTCTGGTAGCACAAAAGTATCTCCCAATTTGGCATGAAATCTTGCCGCTACATCTCTGGTCATTTCTAGGTGTTGCAACTGGTCTTTTCCTACCGGCACAAAATGTGCATCATAGGCCAAAATGTCTGCCGCCATAAGCATAGGGTACGAAAATAAACCGGCGTTCACATCTTCTAAGCGGTCTGACTTGTCCTTGAAAGAATGTGCCAAGGTGAGCCTCTGATAGGGAAAGAAACAGCTTAAATACCAAGAGAGTTCAGTGACCTGGGGCACGTCGCTCTGCCTGTAAAACACGGTCTTTTCAATATCTAATCCAAATGCCAGCCAAGTGGCCGCAGTAGCATAAGTATTGTGCCTTAGCGTTGCACCATCTTTTATTTGGGTCAGCGAATGCATGTCTGCAATAAATAGGAAAGAATCATTGTTTGTGTCTTTTGCCATCTCTATTGCAGGCTGAATAGCCCCTAAAATATTACCTAAATGGGGCACGCCTGTACTTTGTACTCCTGTGAGAATTCTTGCCATAGTAGTTATTACCTATCAAAGACACAAAGGTAACAGAAATATACTTTTTTATCACCCTATTTTCTCCCCGCATATTATCATTATATTTGAAGGCATGCAAAAGTTGTTTCATTACCTAGCAATTCCCTTTTATAGGATATGGTTTTATTTGATCACCGTATCACTGATTATTATATTTTCACCAGCACTTTTTGTCACCACGCTAAAAAAAGACTGGTACCCTAAGTTTTACTGGTTGGCTAGAAATTTGTGGGCCAAGCCCATATTATTTGCTATGGGAATTCCCTTAAAAGTGCAATGGACAGAACGCTTTAAGCCTAATCAAAGTTATATGTTAGCCCCCAACCACACCTCTATGTTAGACATTATGGGTATGTTGGCATTAAGCCCCCATCCCTTTGTTTTTGTGGGTAAAAAGCAATTGACCCAGTTTCCTATTTTTGGTTTTTTTTATAAAAGGGTTTGTATTCTGGTTGATAGGGACAATACCCAAAGTAGAATAGATGTTTATAGAAAAGCACAAAAGCGACTAGAAAACGGACTCAGCGTATGTATTTTTCCCGAGGGAGGCGTACCTCCTCCAGAAATTGTTTTAGACCGCTTTAAGGATGGCGCTTTTAAGATGGCTATTTCCCATCAAATACCATTGGTGCCCATTGTTTTTTACGACCATAAAAAATTATTCCCTTTTGAGTTTTTTCGCGGAAGGCCTGGAACCTCTAGAGTAAAGGTCTGTGCATTTATAAACACCAAAGAAATGTTGCCAAAAGAGGCTAAAACTCTTAGTGATCAGGTTAGAGATCAAATGATCAAGGACCTTGAAGCATAGCGGCACTATTTATCTGATTTTTTAAGAACGCTGTTTGCCATTCAAATACAAGTTATTTTCTGACATAAAAAAACCAGCCCTAGGGCTGGTTTTTTTGCAAGAGCATTTTAGAGGTCTTTATTTTCCTAAGGCTTTAAGCGCTTCTTTAATTTTTCCTTCTAACTCATCCATTAAATCAGGATTGTCTAATAAAAGCGTTTTCACAGCATCCCTTCCTTGGCCCAATTTGGTCTCGCCATAGCTAAACCAAGAACCACTTTTTTTAATAATTTCAAAATCTACCCCAAGGTCTATCACTTCTCCTACTTTAGAGACTCCTTGACCGTACATAATGTCAAATTCAGCCGTTTTAAAAGGTGGGGCTACTTTGTTTTTAACCACTTTAACCCTTGTTTTATTTCCCTGTACATCTCCGTCCGTGTCTTTAATCTGTGTAGACCTTCTAATGTCTAAACGTACAGAGGCATAAAATTTAAGTGCATTACCTCCAGTAGTGGTTTCTGGATTTCCAAACATTACCCCAATTTTTTCCCTCAATTGGTTAATGAAGATTACCGTACAATTGGTTTTACTAATAGAACCTGTCAATTTTCTAAGTGCTTGTGACATAAGCCTGGCGTGAAGCCCCATTTTAGAGTCTCCCATTTCTCCTTCTATTTCACTCTTTGGCGTAAGGGCAGCTACCGAGTCAATAACCACAATATCAATTGCCCCTGAGCGAATTAAATTGTCTGCAATTTCAAGCGCTTGCTCTCCATTGTCTGGTTGAGATATAATAAGGTTGTCTATGTCTACGCCGAGTTTCTGAGCGTAAAAACGGTCAAAGGCGTGTTCTGCATCTATAAAGGCAGCAATACCACCTGCTTTTTGCGCTTCTGCCATGGCATGAAGGGTCAATGTAGTTTTTCCAGAAGACTCAGGTCCGTAAATTTCAATCACCCTTCCCCTTGGATATCCTCCAACACCTAAGGCCAAGTCCAATCCCAAAGAACCTGAAGAAATGACTTCTACGTCTTGGGCTACACTGTCTCCCATTTTCATTACGGCGCCTTTACCGTAGGTCTTGTCTAGTTTGTCTAGCGTGAGTTGTAAGGCTTTTAGTTTGGATGCTTGTTCGCTGCTCATAATCTTTTTATTAGGACTGCTAAAGTAAGCTAACTTTTTTCAAATAGCAATATATTTTAAATTTTTTTTGGAAATTTTCCAACTTTTTTTTGGAGATCTTCCAATTATTCCCTCAAATGCAGCTACAGTCCTTTAAAAAGTGAGTGTAATAAAAGATGTATCTTTGTAGTATCTTAACCCTTAAAACATTGGTATAGCATGCAACTGTACAATACTTTAAGCGCTGAGGAGAGAAAAGCTTTAATCGCTGAGGCTGGCCTGGAAAGGCTTACCGTCTCTTTTTATGCCTACCACCAGATTGGAAACCCTTCCCTATTTAGAGATTATTTATTCATTCACTGGAATGAACTGGCCGTACTGGGACGTATTTATGTAGCCCACGAGGGCATTAACGCCCAATTATCTGTTCCCGCACTTCATTTTGAAGCTTTTAAAAGCCATTTAGACAGCATTACTTTCTTGGAAAATGTCCGACTCAATATTGCCATTGAACAAGACAACTTTTCTTTTTTAAAACTGAAGGTTAAAGTGCGTCATAAGATAGTAGCAGACGGATTGAATGACGCCTCTTTTGATGTGACCAATATAGGGGTTCATTTAGATGCGGAGAGATTCAATGATATTATAGAAGATCCTAATACGGTGCTTGTAGACATGCGCAACCATTATGAAAGTGAAATAGGCCACTTTAAAAATGCCATTACCCCAGATGTAGACACCTTTAGAGATTCTTTGGACCTTATAGAAGAAGACCTCAGAGAACACAAAGAAGATAAAAATTTAGTGATGTATTGTACGGGGGGTATTCGCTGTGAAAAAGCCTCTGCTTATTATAAGCACAAAGGATTTAAAAATGTGTTTCAGTTAGAAGGCGGCATTATTGAATATACCAGACAGGTAGAAAACAAAGGCTTGGAAAATAAATTCATTGGTAAAAATTTTGTTTTTGACCACAGAAGGGCAGAACGCATTTCACCAGATGTGATTGCTCATTGTCACCAGTGTGGAAATACTTGCGACACCCATGTGAATTGTGCCAATGAGGCTTGTCATTTGCTCTTTATTCAATGCCCTACATGTGCCAATGCTATGGACGATTGTTGTTCAGACGCTTGCAAAGAAGTGCATAATTTGTCTTTTGAGGAACAGAAAGCGCTTAGAAAAGGAAAAACGGTGAGTAATAAAATATTTAAGAAAGGCCGTTCAGAAGTTTTGAAGTACAAGAAATAAGGCATTTGTGACTCAAAATAGGGCCTAAAAGCCCCCTTAGTCTAAAGCCCCACATTTATATGTGGGGCTTTTTTAGGGAGCAGAATTTGTAGTATCTTTACATCAGCGCTGTTATTTGGGTGCCCATCATTAAGGCATCGGCCGGAGGCCAAAAACAAATTAGGGCGTGCATTCATTACTAATCTAGTGTCTGGGATTTTTTCCAGGCTTTGAGAATATAAAATATATGGGCTGTAGTAGTTGTGCCACAGGCGCAGACGGACAACCCCGAGGCTGTAAGAGCAATGGCACTTGCGGTACGGATAGTTGTAATAAATTAACGGTTTTTGATTGGCTTTCCAATATGAGTCTTCCTGCGGGTGAGGCGCCATTTGATTGTGTGGAAGTGCGGTTTAAAAACTCTAGAAAAGAATATTTCAGAAATGCAGAAGGCTTTCCCCTTCAGATTGGTGATTTAGTGGCCAGTCAGGCGGCTTCTGGACACGACCTTGGGATGGTGACCCTGACAGGCTCACTCGTAAAGGTGCAGATGAAGAAGAAAAAGGTGTCTTTTACCGGTGACGACCTTCCTAAGATTTACAGAAAAGCCACCGAAAAAGACATTGCCATTTGGCAGCGCTGTAGGGACCGTGAAGAGGAGATTAAGAAGCGCTCTAGAGAGATTGCTATTTCGTTGAATTTACAGATGAAACTATCCGATGTAGAATTTCAGGGAGATGGTTCTAAGGCTACTTTTTACTACACGGCAGAAGATAGGGTAGACTTTAGACAGCTCATAAAAGACATGGCCAAGGCCTTTGGTATTCGCATTGAAATGCGTCAAATTGGTTACAGACAAGAAGCCCAGCGATTGGGCGGTATTGGTTCTTGTGGTCGAGAATTGTGTTGTTCTACCTGGCTTACAGATTTTAGGTCTGTGGGTACGGCTGCAGCAAGGTATCAGCAGTTGTCTTTAAACCCTCAAAAATTAGCGGGACAGTGTGGTAAATTGAAGTGCTGTCTCAATTTTGAACTAGACGTCTATGTAGACGCCCTCAAAGACTTTCCATCTGCAGACACCAAGCTGTTTACAGAGAAAGGGCTGGCTTTTTGTCAAAAAGTAGACATTTTTAAAGAAAAACTTTGGTTTACTTATCGCGATGAGCCCAACAATTGGCACACCCTTTCTAAGGACCAAGTAAACGAGATACTGGCCAAAAACAAGGCCAAAGAACCGGTGCCTAGTTTGGAGGCTTATGCCATTGAAGAGGAACAGGTTGCTGCTGAGGTGGTTTTTGAAAATGTGGTGGGCCAAGACAGCCTCACCCGTTTTGACGCACCTAAAGGCAGACGCAATAAAAACAATAAGAATAGAAACAAAAATAAAGGACCTAGGGATAAAGCAGCAGTTCATGGGGGCGACAACAACAAGCCCAGACAAGCCAATAAACCCAGGTCGGTAGGGAAATCTCCACGAGACAATGCCCCAAAAAGCGACGCAAATGGGGCGCCACCCAATAAAAAAAGACCGCAGAGAAACAATAAACCCAAAGGCAATAACAAACCTAATAATGAGAACCAGCAAGACACTTCTAAGCAGTAGTTTTTTGTGTGGGGTGGCCCTATGGTTGCTCCAATCTTGTAGTGGTGCCGGCACCCAATCTGATTTTCAGGAACTCCCTGAGGCGGGTTGGCCACTGAAGGCGCCTGTTCGTTTTAGCCTAAGTGTTAAAGACAGCTTGTCTGACCAATCCCTTTGGATTGCACTGAGGCACGACCAAGACTATCCATTTAGCAATATTTTTTTAATTACCACCCTGGGTCATCCAAATGGTTCGGTTATTACAGACACTCTTTCCTATGATTTGGCTGCTGCAGACGGGCAGTGGTTGGGTAGTGGAAACGGTATTATCACCCACCAGTTGCCCTTTAAAAAAGGGGTGCGCTTTGACAGTGCTAAGCCCTATGAGCTTTCCATTTATCAGGCCGTTAGAAGCCTTGGTTCAGCAGAAGGCATGGCCATTTTGCCTGGAGTGCTGTCTGTAGGCTATGTGGTAGAAAAAGAAACCTCAAAATCTAATTAATCCCTGTGGCTAAAGCAAACACTCCTTCAAAAAACGCTAAAAAGCAAACCATGCCCAAAGGCTTTAAAACCTATGCAAGGATTTTTTGGGCCCTATTTTTATTAGGTGTTACCGGCTTTTTTAGTCTTTTTTATCTCGCTTCTATAGGCGTCTTTGGAGACATGCCTACCTTTGATAGGTTGGAAAATCCCCAGACCAATCAGGCCACTCAAATCATCAGTTCAGACAATAAAGTATTGGGTACTTTTTATTTAGAGGAAAACAGAAACCCAGTGGCTTTTGAGGAGCTTCCTGAAAACCTGGTGCAAGCCTTATTGGCTACCGAAGATGTTCGTTTTTACGACCATTCAGGCATTGACGCTATTGGTACACTAAGGGCGGTGGCTTATTTAGGCACTAGGGGAGGCGCGAGCACCATTACCCAACAACTCTCTAAACTGCTCTTTACCAAAAGAGCCTCTTCCAATACATTTGCCAGACTGCTCCAGAAAGTCAAAGAATGGGTCATTGCCACGCGATTGGAGCGCCAGTACACCAAGAACGAGATCATGGCCATGTACCTCAATATTTACGATTTTGGAAACAATGCAGACGGGATTCGCTCTGCAGCCAATATTTATTTTGGCAAGGAACCTATGGAGCTGGATCCTAAAGAGTCTGCTATGCTAGTGGGCATGCTTAAAAATTCCAGCCTCTACAATCCCATACCATCTAGAAATCCTGAGGGCACCAGAAACAGGAGAAATGCAGTCTTGGCCCAAATGGAGAAGTACGATTTTATAGATCCTGCTACCAAAGACTCCTTGCAAGCAAGGCCTTTGGACTTGAATTTTAGTCCTCAGACGCATAGAGACGGAAAAGCCACCTACTTTAGGATGTACCTTCAGGGCTTTTTAAAGCGCTGGATTGCAGAAAACCCCAAAGAAGACGGCAGCAAATACAATTTGTATTTAGACGGCCTAAAGGTCTACACCACTATAGATTCTCGCATGCAGGCCAATGCAGAAAACGCAGTAAAGGGACATATGAAAAACCTTCAGACGGCCTTTTTTAAACAGAATACCAAAAAGAAAAATCCAACCACTCCTTTTAGAGATATTGAACCGGAACAGGAAGAGGCCATTATAGACCGCGCTATTAGAACTTCTGAACGCCGCAGACAAATGCGAGAGAAAGGCTTTACAGAGGCCCAGATTGCCGCCAGTTTTAAGGTGAAAAGATCCATGCAGGTGTTTGATTGGAACAGTCCCAACCAACAGAAGGACACCCTAATGACCCCGCTGGATTCTATCCGATATTACAAATCTTTTTTACGTGCCGCCATGATGTCTATGGAGCCGCAAACAGGCCATGTACGCGCTTGGGTAGGGGGGGTAAATTACCGCCACTTCCAGTACGACCATGTCATTCAAGGAACCAGGCAGGCAGGCTCTATCTTTAAACCTTTTGTTTATGCCACCGCTATAGACCAGCTCAGGCTGTCTCCTTGCGAAACCCTTCCAGACACCCAGTTCTGTATTGCCGCAGGCAAGCATGGAAATATGGAGCGCTGGTGTCCTAAAAACTCTGGAGGCACCTATACCGGGGAAATGCTCACTTACAAACGCGCACTGGCCAGGTCTGTAAACTCCGTGACCGCACAGGTCATAGACAAGGTAGGTCCCAATCCGGTGGTGCAATTGGTCAAAAACTTGGGGATTAAAAGCGACTTACTTCCCGTACCTTCTATAGCGCTGGGTACCGCAGACGTGAATGTCTATGAAATGGTGGGTGCCTACGGGACTTTTGCCAATAAAGGGGTGTATGTAAAACCTGTAATGGTTACAGCTATTACAGACAAGGCAGGCACTTTGTTGTACGAATACGTTCCTGAAACCAAAGACGTCATGTCTCAAGATGTGGCCTATACGGTCACCAATTTATTAGAGGGGGTGACCAAAGACGGCTCTGGAATTAGACTCCGCACAGAAGGGGCAGAGGAATACCGCCCTGAATACAAAGAAATAGTGACCGGTTATCCTTGGGCTTTTAAAAACCCTATTGCTGGAAAAACAGGGACCACACAAAACCAGTCAGACGGTTGGTTTATGGGTATGGTGCCCAACCTGGTTTCTGTGGTTTGGGTAGGGGGAGAAGAACGCGCCACCCATTTTGAAACCATTGCCTATGGACAAGGCGCCTCTATGGCCCTACCCATTTGGGCCAATTATATGCGCGACAACTATGCCATTCCTGAATTGGGCATTTCAATGGAGGCTTTTGAACGACCAGAAAATCTAAGTATTGTGGTAGATTGCGAGCCTGTAGTCACAGAAGAAGGGGATCCTGGCATTGATTTGGCAGAAGACGACCTAGAAGGACTGGATTTTTAAATAGCCCTTTCAGGCTTTCTCAGGCCGATGCTTTTTTCGTACCTTAACATAAACCATTTTTTATGATTAATAAAGTAGTTCCTTCTGTACAAGCCGCTATAGAAGGGGTGCAAGACGGCCAAACATTTATGTTGGGTGGTTTTGGGCTCTGTGGGATTCCAGAAAACACCATTACTGCCTTAGTGGCCAGTGGCGTAAAAAACCTGACTTGTATTTCGAACAATGCTGGGGTAGCAGATTTTGGCATTGGCCTCATGCTTTTAAAGCATCAGGTAAAAACCATGGTTGCTTCTTATGTAGGGGAAAATGACGTCTTTGAGCAGCAAATGCTCTCTGGGGTTTTAGAAGTTAACCTGACACCTCAGGGCACATTGGCAGAAAAATGTCGGGCGGCCCAAGCGGGTATCCCCGCTTTTTATACGCCTGCAGGTTACGGTACAGAAGTAGCAGAGGGCAAGGAAACTAGGGAATTCAACGGCAAAATGCATCTCTTAGAAACGGCGTATAAAGCAGACTTTGCTTTTGTAAAGGCTTGGAAAGGAGATACCGCTGGAAATTTAATTTTCAAAGGGACTGCGAGAAACTTTAACGCCTGCATGGCTGGGGCCGCCACCATTACCGTGGCTGAGGTAGAAGAATTGGTCCCAGCAGGGCACTTAGACCCCAACCAAATTCATATTCCCGGCATTATGGTACAGCGCATTTTTCAGGGCACGAATTACGAAAAGAGAATAGAACAACGCACCACCAGAACGAAGGTTTAAACAGCTCATTATGCTAGACAAAAACGGTATTGCAAAACGCATTGCACAGGAAGTTCAAGACGGCTATTACGTAAATTTAGGGATAGGAATTCCCACTTTGGTGGCCAATTTTGTGCGGGAAGACATCTCGGTAGAATTTCAATCTGAAAACGGTGTATTGGGTATGGGTCCTTTCCCTTTCGAAGGCGCAGAAGACGCAGACCTGATCAATGCAGGAAAACAGACCATTACCACCCTTCCAGGGGCCGCTTTCTTTGATTCTGCCATGAGTTTTGGTATGATCCGCGCCAAACAGGTACACCTTACTATTTTAGGGGCTATGGAAGTGGCCCAAAACGGCGACATTGCCAACTGGAAAATCCCAGGGGTCATGGTTAAAGGTATGGGTGGCGCTATGGATCTTGTGGCTTCTGCAGACAATATTATTGTGGCCATGATGCACACCAACAAAAAAGGAGACTCCAAACTCCTCAAACGCTGCTCTCTAACGCTTACAGGCGTAGGCTGTGTAAAAAAAATAGTCACCAACCTAGCCGTAATAGAAGTGACCCCAGAAGGCTTTAAACTCCTCGAACGCGCTCCAGGAGTTTCTGTTACAGACATTCAGGCTGCCACCGAAGGAGATCTTATTATTCCGGAAGTAGTTCCGGAGATTGCGCTATAAAAAACCCCTTAGCGAGCGTTAAGGGGTTTATTAGTGCACTGGGCGGAGCCCAAAATATATTTATAAGGATTTTTATCCCTTGATGTTTGCGCTTAAGAATTCACGGTTCAGACGGGCGATGTTTTCTAGTGAAATCCCTTTAGGACACTCTATCTCACAGGCGCCTGTATTGGTGCAGTTACCAAAACCTTCTAGATCCATTTGACGCACCATGTTTTCTACACGCTCTGTAGCCTCTACCTGTCCTTGAGGAAGGAGTGCGTACTGAGATACTTTTGCTGAGGTAAATAACATGGCAGAAGCGTTCTTACAAGCCGCTACACAAGCCCCACAACCAATACAAGCCGCTGCAGCAAAGGCGCTGTCTGCATCTTGTTTGTTAATAGGAATGGCGTTGGCGTCTAAGGTATTTCCTGAAGTATTTACAGACACATAACCTCCTGACTGCTGAATGCGGTCAAAAGCAGAGCGGTCTACAATGAGGTCTTTGATTACAGGGAATGCTTTGGCCCTGAAAGGCTCAATGGCAATGGTGTCGCCATCTTTAAAGCTACGCATGTGTAATTGACAGGTGGTGACCATACGGTCTGGACCGTGCGGCTCTCCATTGATTTGTAAAGAACAAGATCCGCAGATCCCTTCCCTACAATCGTGGTCAAATTCCACAGGGGTTTCTCCTTTGTTAATCAAACCTTCATTTAAGACATCTAGCATCTCTAAGAAAGACATGTCTCCCTCAATCCCGTCAATAGGGTAGGTTTGCATTTTTCCTTTGCTGTTGGCGCTGTCTTGTCGCCAAATTTTTAAAGTGAGCTTCATAGGTCTTTTTTATTTGTAGCTTCTGGTCTTAACTTCTATATTTTCGTACACCAATTCTTCCTTGTGAAGCACAGCGTCTTTAGGGGCTCCTTTGTACTCCCATGCAGAGACAAATTTAAAGTTTTCGTCGTCCCTAAGGGCTTCTCCCTCTGGTGTTTGGTACTCTTCTCTAAAGTGTCCGCCACAAGATTCGTTTCTTGTTAAGGCATCTTTAGCAAACAATTCACCGAGTTCTAAAAAGTCTGCCACACGGCCTGCTTTCTCTAGCTCTTGGTTTTTGGTGTTTATGTCTCCTGGGATTTTTACATTTTCCCAAAAGTCGGCTCTTAAAGCGGCTATTTCTTCAATGGCCTCGTTGAGCTCTTTTTCGTTTCTAGACATCCCACATTTGTTCCACATGATTTTTCCGAGCTTCTTGTGGTAGTAGTCTACAGAATGCAATCCTTTTCCTGCTTTCATTTTGGCCATTCTATCGGTCACCTCTTTTTCAGCGGCTTCGAATTCAGGACTGTCTGTTGGGATGGTTCCTGTGGCAATGTCGTCTGCCAAATAGTCTCCAACTGTAGAAGGCAATACGAAGTATCCGTCTGCCAGACCCTGCATTAATGCAGAGGCGCCAAGGCGGTTGGCTCCGTGGTCACTAAAGTTGGCTTCACCAGCGGCAAAACAACCTGGAATGGTGGTTTGTAAGTTATAATCTACCCAAAGACCTCCCATAGTGTAGTGCACTGCTGGGTAAATCATCATAGGGGTTTTGTATGGGTTCTCATCTACGATCTTCTCGTACATCTGGAAAAGGTTCCCGTATTTAGCAGCAATAATGGCTTCTCCAAGTACCCTTACTTCTATGTCAGAAGCGTCTTTTTGTCCTGAGATAAGCGCTTTTTCTTTTCCGTAACGCATAATGGCAGCGTCAAAGTCCAAGTAAACGGCTTCTCCTGTTTTATTTACCCCAAATCCAGCGTCACAACGCTCTTTAGCTGCTCTAGAAGCTACGTCTCTAGGCACTAAATTTCCAAAAGCAGGGTAGCGTCTTTCCAAGAAATAATCCCTGTCTGCTTCTACAATTTGAGTAGGTTTTAATTTTCCAGCCCTAATGGCGTCTGCATCTTCTTTTTTTGCGGGCACCCAAATACGTCCGTCATTTCTAAGGGACTCAGACATAAGCGTTAGCTTAGACTGGTGGTCTCCAGAAACAGGAATACAGGTAGGGTGAATTTGCGTAAAACATGGGTTGGCAAAATAAGCCCCTCTTCTGTGGGCACGCCAAGCGGCCATGACATTAGATCCCATAGCATTGGTAGAAAGGAAGAATACATTTCCGTAACCTCCAGAAGCCAATACAACTGCGTGTGCAGAATGACGCTCAATGGCTCCAGTGACTAAGTCTCTGGCAATAATTCCTCTTGCCTTACCACCTACCAAGACCAAATCTAGCATTTCATGGCGGTTGTAAGGGGTAATTTTACCACGGTTAATCTGACGGTTCATGGCAGAGTAAGCGCCTAATAAAAGTTGTTGTCCTGTCTGTCCTTTCGCGTAGAAAGTCCTAGATACCAATACCCCTCCAAAAGAGCGGTTGTCTAATTGACCCCCATATTCTCTGGCAAAAGGCACCCCTTGGGCCACACATTGGTCAATAATATTTCCAGACACTTCAGCCAAACGGTAAACATTGGCCTCTCTAGAGCGGTAATCTCCTCCTTTAACGGTGTCATAGAACAAACGGTAGTTAGAATCTCCGTCGCCTTGGTAGTTTTTAGAAGCGTTAATCCCTCCTTGTGCTGCAATAGAGTGCGCACGTCTGGGGGAATCTTGGTAGCAAAATGTCTTTACGTTGTACCCTAGCTCTGCGAGCGATGCCGCGGCGGCACCACCAGCCAATCCAGTCCCCACCACAATCACGTCTATCTTACGCTTATTGGCTGGGTTTACTAGGTTAATCTTGTTTTTATGTGCCGTCCATTTTTGGTCTAAGGGACCTTTTGGCACTTTTGAATCTAGTACACTCATAAGGCTACTGCGTTATAGGGTTTAAATGATGGTATATGGCAATAAAGGCAAATCCCAATGGGATGGCTATGGCATATACTTTGGTAAATGTTTTTATAGCGGCGCTGTATTTGTTGTTCACTCCCATGGTTTGGAAGGAAGAAGCGAAGCCGTGCAATAAGTGAAGTGCTAAAAGCACAAAAGAAATCACATACAAGCCTGTTTTGATAGGAGAATGAAATTTTTCTACGGTCTCTGCATAGTAGCGCGTAGGGTCTTCTGGGCTAAATTCCACGTATTTGTAGACCATTTCATGAAACCAGAAGTCATACATATGCACGAATAAAAAAGCCAATACAGTGGCTCCTGATATAATCATATTTCTTGAGATCCAAGAAGCATTAGCGCCGCCGTTGTATTTAAAGTAACGAACGCCACGGGCTTTTCTATTTTGGATTTCTAAAACAAAGCCCATCACAAAGTGCACAATCACCCCAGCAATAAGCACCGGTTGCAGCGCGTATTGAACCAAAGGATTGTATCCCATGAAATGAGACCAAGTATTAAAGGTGTCTGGCGCAATAACGGAAGTGATGTTAATCACAAAATGCTGCCCCAAGAAAAACACTAAAAATAAGCCTGATAGGGCCATTACAATTTTTCTTGCTATGGATGATGAAGGTATTCCACTCATGTTCTGAATAATTTTACGAGCAAATTTACAGCACGGTGCTGGTTATAACAAACTTTAAGGGAGGATAATGCGCTATTTGTTCTTAAAAAAAATTGCGCCCAATCATTTGTTGCAAATATAAATTCACAAGGGTGTAAAAAGGTAAACAAAAATGGCACCTTGTCTACGGTTAACGCCTGGGTTAATCCCTTCCGAGGCAATAGGCAATGCCGCCGCTGAGGTGGTCCAAGAAAGTGGCTTCCTCAAAAGAAGCTTCTGTGTGGCCGCCGCCAGTGTAGAAAGCCCTGCCGCCAAGACTTTCATGGTGCCAGGCAATGGGGTGGTTTGCACCATTGGTCCCACCACTATAAGAATCTTCTTCCAAGTTTATAAGCACCTTTATGTCTGGATTAATGTTTTTGTAATTGTACCATTCGTCTGCCCTGGTCCATGACAGCGGGAGATTTTTAGTTGCTGGGTGCTTGCTGTCTAAGACGCGCATCTGGGCAGTGAGCACATTGGGATCATTGGGGTGGCTCTCAAAATATGCCCCCACTAATTTTCCATAAAATGGCCATTCGTATTCTGTGTCTGCTGCAGCGTGAATGCCCATAAACGCACCGCCATTAGAGATGTAATTCTCAAAGGCTTTTTGCTGATTTTCATTGAGTACTTCAAGGGTAGTACTCAAGAATAATACCAATTGGTATTTTTTTAAATTGTCTGGATGAAAAGAAAAGGCATCTTCTGTTTGGGTCACTTCAAAACCGTCTTTTTCTCCGAGTGTTTTTAGGGCTTTTACGCCAGCTTCAATACTGCTGTGTCTCCAGCCTGTTGTTTTGGTAAAAACCATGATCTGCGCAGGGTCTAATGCGTTATTTTCTTGTGCAAACGCTCCAACGGAGCCAAGTAAAAAGCCTGTGAGAACTAAGGTTTTAAATAGCCAAAAAGGGTTCAGGCTTCGGGAATGAGTCATGGTGGTTTTCATGTTAGTAGATGTAAAAAGTAACTAGATTAAACCGCACTAGCTGCTGCTGCGGTGAGGTATTTTTTTGGTGTAGTGCCATATTTCTTTTTAAAGGCCGCTATATAGTGACTGGCCGTTGAGTAGCCTATTTTAAGGCCCACTTCATTCACATTATAGGCCCCTGAAACCAGTAATTTTCTGCCGTATTCCATCTTGTAGTCAAACAAGAAACTGTACACGGAGTCTCCGTAAACTTGTTTAAACCCTTCTTTGAGTTTTTTGAGACTCAGGCCAATTTCTTGAGACAGCTCCGTGAGGGTAGGAGGCTCCGCCATTCTAGCCACAACAATTTCTTTGGCCTTTCTAATGCGTTTTAAGTTGTCTTCATCTACTAAAAAGGGACATTGTGCGGTGTCTGCCTCTTCAGAAACATTAAAGTATAAAGCCATGAGCTCATAGACCTTGGCTTTTATATAGAGCTCCTTAATATTAGGATGCAAAGTATTGTGCATTAGCTGGCTAATCACTACCGCAATGGATGGAGACACCGCCTCCTGCGCATAGTATTTTTTGTCTTTGTTTTCGCTGCTTAAAAAAGGGATAATATGGGCCTCTTTAGAAAACAAGGTGTGGAATTTTCTCAGGGTCATGACCACAGAAAACATCCAAGCATTGGGCTGAAGCACCGCATTGAGCGGCAGGTCTTTTTGGGTGTTGTACAATAATAATGACTGTTCTTCAGAAACAGGAAGGCTGTAAGCACCTTCATTAAAAAGAAAGTCTGCACTGCCCTTGAGGCAGAAATGAAACTGAATGTAACTGCTGTCTATGGACTTACTGAGCTTTTGTGGTAAAGGACTGTTATTCTGAATTTTAAGCACATAAAAACCTTCTTCTAAATAAATTTCTTCGAAGGGACTCAGCGCGTTGTTTTTCTCTTCCATATTGATTTTATGAAGCGTTATTTTATTTAGAATTATTCTAAATAAAAAAGTAATACCCTAAGGCTTAGCCCAACAAAAATAAGAAACTGTGCGCATTTTTATTTAAAATGCATAGAAAATATTCTGTGGCGACACTTATAGTTCCTACAGCGTTATTTTTATCTTTATTGTGGGCTTACTTTTGTACTCCGTTTGAAAATCAAGAAGCTGGGCGAAAGCATGAAGGACTACCACATTTCTAAACACCAATCTTTTTTTTGTGTAGGATTAAACTACCAGAAAGCAGACGCTGCTACAAGAGGCTTATTTAGCCTGCAGGACCAGCAAGTGGTTGAAATACTCGCTGCAGCCAAAGCAGAAGGTTTGGACGCACTCATGGTGGTAAGCACTTGTAACAGAACCGAACTATACGGTTTTGCCCAAGACCCACATACCCTCATAGCGCTATTGTGCGACACCACCCACGGCAGTATTGAAGCCTTTCAAGAGGTGGCCTATATTTACAAAAACAAAGAAGCCATTCACCACTTATTTTGCGTAGGCACTGGTTTAGACAGTCAGATATTGGGCGATTTTGAAATTATTGCTCAGATTAAAAAAGGCTTTACCAGCGCGAAAAAAGTAGGTCTTGCCAATCCATTTATGGAGCGTTTAACCAATGCGGTCATTCAGGCGAGCAAACGCATTAAAAACGAAACAGACATTTCTACAGGAGCCACTTCAGTTGCTTTTGCCTCTGTACAGTATATTTTAAAACAAGTAGCAGACGTTTCCAGCAAGAACATCTTGTTGTTTGGTACTGGGAAAATAGGCCGAAACACCTGTGAAAATTTGGTAAAACATACCAAAAACACCCATATAACGCTCATTAACAGAACCAAAGACACTGCAGAAAAAGTGGCAGGTAAATTTAACCTGCTCGTAAAAGACTACGGAGACCTGCCTTCTGAAATTCGCAAATCAGACATTTTAGTAGTGGCAACAGGTGCTCAGAAACCCACTGTTTCAAAGGCCCTGATACACCACAACAGACCCCTATTAATCTTAGATTTGTCCATTCCACAAAACGTAGATCCGGATGTGCAGGAACTGGAAAACGTCACCTTAGTACATTTGGATGAGCTGTCTCAAATTACAGACGGCACCTTAGAAAAAAGACGCGCACACATTCCTGCAGCTAAAGCCATAATAGCTTATATTGAAGGAGAGTTTAACGCCTGGTTAGAAACCCGTAAGTTTTCTCCGGTCATAAAAGCCCTCAAAAACAAATTGCAGGTCATGCAGGCAGAAGAGTTGGATTTCATGCAAAAGAAAACCGCTTATTTTGACGCTGCTACTGCCCAGCAGCTCACGGATAGAATGATCCAAAAAATCACCAAACAATTTGCAGAACACCTCAAAGAGGTTCAAGACCAACCCGAAGAGAGTGTTGCCCTGATTGAAGCGGTGTTTCAATTAAAAGCCACCACCAATGGCTAAGACCCTTCGCATAGGCACCAGAGATTCTGCCCTGGCTATGTGGCAGGCCAAGACGGTACAAAGTCAATTGGCCGCCCACGGAATAGCCAGCGAATTGGTGCCGGTAAAATCCTTAGGTGATTTAAAATTAGACCAGCCTTTGTACGAATTGGGTGTTACTGGTGTATTTACAAAAACCTTAGACCTAACGCTATTGGCTGGGGAAATAGATTTGGCGGTGCACTCCTACAAAGATGTTCCCACGGTATTGGCTAAGGGACTTTCCACGGCTGCGGTATTAAAGCGGGCCTCCACGGCCGACGTCCTAGTGCACAAATCACCAGATTTCACCACCTCAGGACTTCAAATAGCCACCAGTAGTTTAAGACGCAAAGCCCAATGGCTCGCAAAATATCCCGAACACCAATTGGTAGATATTAGGGGAAATGTACAAACCCGATTAGAAAAATTAGCGAACAATTCTTGGGGTGGTGCTATTTTTGCAGCAGCAGGATTGGCCCGACTAGACCTATTGCCTGAAAACGCTATGCGTTTGGATTGGATGGTCCCTGCGCCCGCGCAGGGCGCTATGGTGGTGGTGGCGCAAAGCGCTCACACCGTCCTTCTAGAAGAACTTTCTGTATTAAACGATTTCCAAACTGCCCTCTGCACCCAGATAGAACGCGAATTTTTAAACGAACTAGAAGGCGGTTGCACCGCGCCCATAGGCGCGCTGTGCACCACCACCCAAGACCAACTGCACTTTATTGGCGTACTACACAGTTTAGACGGCAAGCAGTATATAGAAACCAACACCTTTGTGCCTTTGGACCAGGCCCCAGGATACGGCAGAAAAATGGCCCAAAAGATATTAAGCCAAGGCGGCAAAGCCCTCATGGCGGAGATAAAAAAAGCATTATCATAAAAGAAAAACCATGAGCACACCGACCATTCTCAGTACAAAAGCCTTGCAGCCCGCACAACGGTCTAGACTTTTAGCGGCTGGTTTTTCGGTACAGTCCTACAATGCTGTGGCGGCAGAAGCCCTTACTTTTGATATGCCAGCAGCCCCTTTTCAGGGCATATTTACCAGCCAAAACGCTGTAGCCGCTTTTTTGTCTCACGAACACCTCTCCACCGCACTCCCCATTTTAGAAGGGGTGTATTGTGTGGGAGAGCGCTCCGCTCAGAAACTCAGAAAAAAAGGGGTATTGGTTCACGCAGTAGCAGACAGCGCAGCAGACTTAGAGAAAATCTTGTTTTCAGGGCGCTACGCTTTAGAGAGCAGCCCGCTTTACTATTTCTGTGGCAACAGGCATTTGCCCACTTTACCCAACGCTTTTAAAGCAGCAAAGCGGCCTTTAAACATTCGTATTGTATATGAAACAAATGGGGTAGAAAAGGCTTTTGACCGTCCTTTTGAAGCCCTATTCTTTTTCAGCCCCAGTGGTGTAGCGGCTTTTACTGAAAACAATAAAATTGGAGACGCCTTTGTAGTGGCCATTGGCCCTACTACGGCTCAGGCCGTAGCGGCACACACCAAACAGTATGTAGTGGCCAAGAAGCCCAGTTTTGCCCATATGTTAAGTGCACTTCGGGCACATTATCCCAAAAAGGACAAGCGCTAAGCCCGAGCAGAGGCCTTTAAAAAATAGGAGACAAAACAGGAGAGAAAACAGCACAGAGAAAATAGTAAAGAGAAAATAGTAAAGAGAAAATAGCGCTGAGAAAAGTAAAGAAAAAATCAACGAAAACAGTGTAGATAAAATAGCATAGAAAATAGTACTGAGAACAGCAGCGTATACAGTAAAGAGAACTACACAAATAGCAAGCAACACAGAAATAGCGAGATTAATTGCCATAAAATAGACCCCATGATAAAGAATGACTTATTCTTAAAAGCCCTTAGAGGTGAAACCGTATCTAGACCACCGGTCTGGATGATGCGTCAGGCAGGAAGGTACCTTCCGGAGTTTATGGAACTCAAGGACAAGTATGATTTTTTTACCCGTTGTCAGACGCCAGAATTGGCTTCGGAAATTACCGTACAACCCATTAGGCGTTACGGTATGGATGTGGCTATTTTATTTTCAGACATTCTAGTGATTCCACAGGCCATGAATATTGAGGTAGAAATGAAACCCAACTTTGGGCCGTATTTACCCCACCCTATTCGCGACCAAAAAGCAGTAGATCAGGTGATCGTTCCAGACATTCAAGAAACTTTGGGCTATGTGATGGAAGCCATTAAAATGACCAAAGAAAAGCTCAATGATGAGGTACCACTCATCGGTTTTGCTGGATCTCCATGGACTATTCTATGTTACTGTGTACAGGGGCAAGGGAGCAAAAACTTTGACAAAGCCAAGGAGTTTTGTTTTACCCAGCCCATTGCGGCACATACTTTATTACAGAAAATTACGGATACGACTATAGCCTACTTAAAAGCCAAAGTGGCTGCAGGAGTGAATGCTGTTCAGGTGTTTGACTCTTGGGGCGGTATGTTGTCTCCTACCGATTATCAGGAATTTTCTTGGCAGTACATCCAACAAATTATAGATGCCTTAAAAGAAGAGGCGCCGGTAATTGCCTTTGGAAAAGGTTGTTGGTTTGCCCTGAGAGAAATGTCTCAATCTGGCGCTGCTGCCCTAGGGGTAGATTGGACCTGCTCTGCGCAAAACGCGAGATACTTATCTGGTGGTAAGATTACCCTTCAAGGAAATTTTGATCCTTCAAGACTCATGTCTCCGCCCAAGACCATCAAGAGAATGGTGCATGAAATGATAGACGCCTTTGGAAAAGACCGCTATATTGTGAACTTAGGTCACGGTATATTGCCCAATATTCCTTTAGAAAATGCAGGGGCTTTTATAGAAGCTGTAAAAGAATACAAACCCAGAGATTAAAAGGGTTAAAGAGCCGCTTAAAATACGCTCTATTGCCCCTTTGAAGCACCAATAACATGAAAGAACAATTCACCACCTATATTAGAGACCTTCAAGACCGCATTTGTAAAGGCTTGGAAGACATGGACGGTACCGCCCGTTTTCAGGAAGACCTGTGGGAGCGTCCAGAAGGGGGTGGCGGCCGGACTAGAGTGATTCAAGAGGGATCGGTGTTTGAAAAGGGCGGCGTGAATACGTCGGCCGTTCACGGCCCATTACCCAAGAGCATGCAGGCTTATTTTGGGGTAGGGGAATCTAATTTTTTTGCCTGTGGCCTGTCTTTAGTCATGCATCCTAAAAACCCCATGGTGCCTACGGTACACGCCAATTGGCGTTATTTTGAGCTCTATGATCTGGACGGAAATCGCATAGACGCCTGGTTTGGGGGTGGTCAGGACCTCACCCCTTACTATTTATTCGAGGAAGACGCGCAGCATTTTCACCAGACTTGTAAAACGGCTTGTGACGCTCACGATACCGATTTTTATCCAAAATTTAAGGCCCGTTGTGATGACTATTTTTGGAACGAACACCGCCATGAAGCCAGGGGCATAGGGGGCTTGTTTTTTGACTATTGCAAAGCCACCCCTGAAAGAAGTTTGGAAGAATGGTGCCAGTTTGTGGCCCAAGTAGGGGACTCTTTTTTAGACGCCTACCTGCCTATTGTAGCAAAGCGCAAAGAACTTCCTTACGGTCCTGCCCAAAGAGATTGGCAGGAAATTCGCCGTGGTCGCTATGTAGAATTTAATTTGGTGCACGACAAAGGCACCTTATTTGGCCTTAAAACCAATGGCCGTATAGAGAGTATATTAATGAGTTTGCCCCCACATGTTCAGTGGGTGTACGACCACCAACCTATAGAAGGCTCAGATGAAGCCGCTTTATTGGAAGTTTTAGCCACCCCCAGAGAATGGGCCCAATAACCTAAAAAAAAGACCCTATGTATCCATTGAGAAGAAACAGACGCCTGAGACAGTCACATGCCATTCGCCATTTGGTGAGAGAGACCATCATAACGCCATCGGACTTTTTAGTCCCACTTTTTGTAGTAGAAGGAAAAGGGATCAAAGAAGCCATTCCATCTATGCCCAATTACTACAGGTACTCTTTAGATTTATTGGCTAAGGAGGTCAAAGAATTGTGGCAAATGGGCCTTTGTGGGGTTTTGGTATTTGTAAAAGTACCAGAGGCTTTAAAAGACAATGCAGGTACGGAGGCTTTAAATCCCAAAGGACTCATGCAGCGCGCTGTAAAAACCATTAAAGACGCCTGTCCAGATATGCTGGTCATGACAGACGTGGCCTTAGACCCTTATTCTTCATATGGACATGACGGAATTGTGGAAGGTCAAAAAATCCTCAATGACGAGACCGTAGAAGTCTTGGCAGAAATGGCCTTATCCCATGCAGAAGCTGGCGCAGATTTTGTTGCCCCTTCAGATATGATGGACGGCCGCATTCTCACCATTAGAGAGGCATTAGAAGAGGCAGGTTACACAGACACAGGCATTATGAGTTACAGTGCCAAATACGCTTCTGCTTTCTATGGTCCTTTTAGAGACGCCTTAGATTCTGCGCCAGGATTTGGCGACAAAACCAGCTACCAAATGGATCCAGCCAACCGTTTTGAGGCAGTAGAAGAAGCCCAGGCAGATGTAGACGAGGGTGCAGACATTATCATGGTAAAACCAGGTATTTGTTACCTAGACATTGTGCGTGAAATAAAGAACGAGATAGATGTGCCCATTGCCGTATATCAGGTTTCTGGAGAGTACGCCATGGTGAAAGCTGCTGCAGAAAAAGGCTGGTTGGACCACGACGCTGTGATGATGGAACAACTTTTGGCTATAAAACGTGCCGGTGCCAATATCATTGCCTCTTACTTTGCCAAAGATGTGGTGAAGCTTATGGGGTAGATTCGCAACCATTTTATTTTAAAAGCTGTATTTTAAAAATGGGTATATTTAGAAGTGAGATCATTAGAAATAACTTTTTATAAAACATTTTTTTTAGCCTTGCTGGCCACAATATTTACGATTGAAGTCAGTGTTGCCCAATGGCAAACAAAAGTAGACAGCTTGGTCCAAGATGCCATAGCTCAAAAAGCCTTTCCGGGCGCGCAAGTATTGGTGGCCCATAAGGGTGAGATTGTCTTAGAGCGCGCCTACGGTTTTCATACATATGACTCTTTGATTCCAGTCCAGAACACTGACCTCTACGACCTGGCATCGGTCACAAAAATATTGGGCCCACTGCCTGCCATCATGTCTTTGGTAGAACAAGGTGTATTAGACCTGGACGTTCCCTTTAGCACTTATTGGACTCCTTGGAAAAAGTACCGGGATAAAAAAGACCTGACCCTTAGAGAAATACTTGCCCATCAGGCGGGACTCACCCCCTATATAGTATTTTTAAATGAGGTGTTACGCTCCAATAAACACCGAGGCCCCCAATTGAAAAAGCGCTTTGTGCGGGCGCATTCCTCCAAGCGTTTTTCATTACAATCTTATGAAAACAGGTACATTCACAGGAATTTTCCCCGTAAAATGTTTCGCAAGATCAATAGATCTCAAGTATCTCAAGAAAAGACCTACACCTACTCAGGCCTTGCTTTTTTAATCTTCCCCAGCCTGATTGAGCAACTTACAGGAACAGACTATCGCGGGTACTTGCGCAGCCATTTTTACGATCCATTGGGTGCAGACAATTTAGGGTATTTACCTACCCAAAGACTGCCTGGCAAAAGGGTGGTGCCTACGGAAAGAGATAGCCTCTTTAGAAAGACCCTCACCAAAGGCTATGTGCACGATGAAAATGCGTCATTATTTGGCGGGATTTCTGGTAATGCTGGCTTGTTCTCTAATGCTTCGGGGGTTTATAAAATGCTTAAAATGTGGTTGCAAGGCGGAAGTGTGGGAGGGCGAAAATACCTCTCTCCTGAAACCATTGCCGCTTTTACCGCATTGCAATACCCAGAAAACAACAACAGACGTGGTTTAGGTTTTGACAAACCTTTATTGGGCAATGACAGTCTTCCCGCTTCAAAATCTTATCCGGCACCTTCAGTGAGTCCAGAAAGCTATGGGCATTCCGGATTTACGGGTACTTTTGTTTGGGTAGACCCCACCCATGAACTCATCTATATTTTCTTATCCAATAGGGTGTATCCTTCCAGAGCCCAAAGGGGGATTTACACCACCAATATTAGAGAGACGGTTCAAGAAGCCATTTATAAAGGGCTGGGAATTTAAAATATCTCTAAACTCGGGAGGTCTTATTCTCTAAAATGATCTGAACTTTCGGTATCTTTACACCTTAAATAGCTACAAATATATGATTGAAGCCCAGGATCTAAATTATGAGAAGTCGGTGCTCATTGGTGTGATTACCAAAGCGCAGCCAGAGGAGAAAATGAAGGAGTATTTAGACGAGCTGGAGTTTTTAACTTACACTGCTGGAGGGGAAGTGTTGAAACGATTTGTACAACGTATAGATGTGCCCAACCCCAAGACCTATATTGGTACAGGGAAAATGTTAGAAGTGGCTGAATTTGTGAAGGAGCACGAGATTGGTGCGGTTATTTTTGACGACGAACTCTCCCCAGGACAACAAAAAAACATTGAGCGAGAGCTCAAATGTAAGATTGTAGACAGGACTTCTTTAATCCTGGATATTTTTGCCCAAAGGGCCCAAACCTCTTATGCCAGAACTCAAGTAGAGTTGGCCCAATACCAATATTTATTACCCAGACTAGCGGGTCTTTGGACCCACTTAGAACGTCAAAAAGGGGGTATTGGAATGCGTGGACCTGGAGAGACAGAGATTGAGACAGACCGCCGTATTGTTCGCGACAGAATTACGCTTTTAAAGAAACAATTACAAAAGATAGACCGTCAGATGGAAACCCAACGCGGCAATCGCGGCGCCCTTGTTCGTGTGGCTTTAGTGGGCTATACCAATGTGGGGAAATCTACCCTGATGAATGTAGTGAGTAAGTCCGAGGTCTTTGCAGAAAACAAGCTTTTCGCTACCCTAGACACCACGGTTAGAAAAGTGGTGATAGGCAACCTGCCTTTCCTTATGACAGACACTGTTGGCTTTATTAGAAAATTACCCACCCAATTGGTGGAGAGTTTTAAAGGTACTTTGGATGAGGTGCGCGAAGCAGATTTACTGCTTCATATTGTAGATATTTCTCACTCAGATTTCGAAGATCAGATTGCGGCTGTAAACGCTATTATGGCAGACATTAAAGCGGCAGACAAGCCCACCATTATGGTGTTTAATAAAATTGACCAATACAAGCCCGAACGCCTGGATGAAGACGACCTCATTACAGAGCGCACCAGCAAACACTTCACCATGGAAGAGTGGGAGCGTACTTGGATGCAAAAAATGGACGGAAACGCCCTGTTCATATCGGCCTTAAACAAAGAAAATCTTGACCAGTTTAGGCAAAAAGTATACGACGCTGTAAGAGACATTCACGTGACCCGTTTCCCCTACAATAGCTTTCTGTATCCAGAGGTTTTGGAGAAGTAGGCGCTATAAAAAACGCAAGCTTTTAATAGGTGATATACAACCATCCCTCTTCTGCCATTTCTCCATTGCCTTTTTTAATAACATAGTAGTAAGATCCAGCTGGGAGTGGACTGTTTTTAAAGGTACCTGACCAGTTGTTTTGGTAGTTGCTAGTGCTAAATACAAGAATTCCGTTTTTATCAAAAACAGCCACTCTATTGATAGGATACTGCTCAATATTAATGATCTTCCAAAAACGTTCTGATCCATTGCTGTTTGGGGTTAGCACTCCGGAAACAACAAGTTCCTCATCCTCAAAGCCATCGTTATTGTCATCTGTATCTGCGTTGTCTCCAATGCCGTCATTGTCTGTGTCTGCCCACTC